>Ga0209692_10000212_pt1 | contig 183166 bp, 161 predicted proteins | sample tdDd472_FD_187129 | JGI IMG/M metagenome (GOLD analysis project Ga0209692, IMG submission 187129) | Marine sediment microbial communities from the Atlantic coast under amendment with organic carbon and nitrate - tdDd47.2 (SPAdes)... | ecosystem: Environmental > Aquatic > Marine > Coastal >... | reverse complement strand
CCAAAAATCATTTATACGGCGCCAAGCTGGCATCCCCAGAAGTATTGAAATTTTAATCCCTATTGAACAATTGCCTATTCTAAAATAATGCTTCGAACTGATCTAAACTAATGTGTTTAGGTACTAGGAATTGGATCAATCAACCCCCGGATTCTCCATCTATTTCCGTTTACAAGGGACTCAAAAGGTAGACCATTGGATAAAGTGAGATCATCTGCGTGATCTGTAACAATTATCTGTGGACAGAAACCATTTGCTTCTTCAAGCTCATTACAATATATCAAAAGGCGACTAAATAAGTTTTCTACCGCCTTAATGTCCTCATCAACACCTTTTTGTATATCAGACTGTTTGCGCTGCTCAGCCTCCTGGCTCTTTTGCTCTTCAAAAGTCGTAGAATTATCTCTATTAAAATTCGGAAAGTACACTTGTGTGGGCTGATCAAAGAATATTAGTGACGGTATTGAGCATTTATCACCCAGCTCCGTAAAGTATTTATGTAATGCTAAGAAAAGCGTTACGTGGCTATAGAGCCAGTTCGCCCCACTTCCCATCGACCGTAAATAAATTTTTTCATCATCTTGCAGGTGGTACAAATCGAATGTCTCAAAAGAGAAGTGAAGATTAATGGGTTGGTAGCTCTTTTCAAACTCAAAATGCTTGCCGATCTCAGCCATATATTGGTTAACTTTATCTGCTGCACGTTCCAGCTCCCATTGCACATCGTATTTCTTTAGTTCATTGCTTATCGCTTCAAGCTGTTGATTCAGTGTATTAATTTCCTTTTCAAGCTCTGCATCATTTGCCATATTTAGCGTGTCGAGAAGTGTAAACAGCTTAGCCTTCTGCATCAAGATGCTTTCATAAAGACTCGTTTGCTCAGCCAATTTTTTCTCTGTCTTCTCTATTTCTGTTATTTGCAGGTTTAATGCCGTCAGTTCTTTATGAAAAACCTCAATGCTACGCTTAACATCTACTAAAGACGATTCAAACTTTGCTTTCATTGGGCGCGCTTGTGCGAGGCTGCACGATACTTTGGTAATAGCTTGCTGTAATTTTTCTGCACTTTCTCGCAATGTGTTTTTTTCAGTATGGCAAAACGGGCAAACTGAAGCAGATATGTGAACATGCTTTGGGGAGCTAAACTGTTTTACATTGTCAACAAATCGTTCTTCTTCTTGAATATGTTTGTTAATCGACTCGGCTTGACGCTGCAACTTTCTTAGTTCGACAGTCTTTTGGTTCCGCGCCAGCTTTAGTTGATTGTATCGTTTAGTAACTGCATCGGAGTTATGATTGATCTTTTCGGGTACGATAATACTGTCGAGCTGATCTTTGGCATCCTGTGGGTGGCGAAGCACTTTTTTCAAAGATAACGGCTCTTCTTCAAAACCCATCAAAGCATACAACTGCCTTAAAACAGGGCCGACGTTATGTTCATAGTTTTCAGCTGCACGCTTGCTTGCCTCTTTCTGACGCTCTAAACGTCTATTATCGGCACTTAACCTCTCCTTCTCTTGTGACAAGTGAAAGTATTTTTGGTCAACTAAGCCTAAAAATATCTTGATATGATCAATCGCCTGGTCACGTTTTTCCTTTTCATCGAATCGGTAAAATAGCGCATGTTTATTGGCAACGAGATTTTGATGCTGAAGAATAAATGATGAAAAGCTGCGTATTGAAGGAGTAGCCGCTTTAGCATGATACCGCCGATTAGCTCTAGCAGCTAATGACTCATCTACATCTTCTATATCTATGAAAAAGTCTCTTAAGTGTTTTTTAAACTCATCCAACGGACGGAAATAATTACTGTTAAAATAATCGTGATCAATATCTTCAGAATTGAATGATTCAATGCGCCGAAAATAAGCCTTACTAGATATTCCAGGGTCTCGCGCGATCACCATATCTTGTTCATTGACAGAGAGAGCGACATAGTAAGTAGAGGCTGTCTTAGTAATAACCCCTTTTGGGATTGTGTCTTCACCACTGCCAAAGCAATAATCAAAAATTTCAATCAAGGCGCTTTTACCTGTCGATGACTTACCAGTGACAACATTTAGTCCCTTTTTAAACTTAACAGGGTGTTTGTTTCCTTGCTTATCAATAACGCCAATTTCATGGATTAATGTTTTCATCGTGGTTTCGCCCCTAAAAACGCGTAAATCTCGACCACTGAGTGGTTGCTAAATAACCGCCCTAACTTCTCTGCACTTTTTTGATTGGTAAAGACTGAATTAGGTTCATTACATGTACAAAGGGTCAAACTTTGTTCGTTTACGGATAACCAGTCATTGACCAAACAATATTGAATGCATTGCTCAGTTAATGCTTGAAACCCATCTATTCGTTCTTGGAGGTCATATAGCTGTTCTTTGTGTATGATTTTTTTTGTTGTGGCTTCAAAGAAAAAACTCCGTAAATTTCTTTGTTGCGTTCAGTGTTGAGCCTTGTTTCACCACAAAATATGGTAAATATTGAGCTATTAGTATTTGCTCTATTTAGTTTTACTGAAAAAAACGGATGACTACAAAGAGGGATCACCAGGGGAGCGAGTAAAAGATTATTTTCTGATTCGCCTATTGCTGAATAAAACGAGGCAAGATATGCTCCATACTCGAAAGGGTTGTATTTCAAGTTATATAGAGCGTCGACAATGCTACTCATGGATCAACCTTCCATTTTAAGTCACGTTCTTCATCATCCATGGCATCGTGAATTAGGCCATTTTTGTATTCAATAGGCGGAATATCATTACCCATGTTCAGCGGTTGTTCACTAATGGTTTTGTTGTATAGCAATTTTGAACTTTTAATTGAATTTACTGCTTCAAGTTGAGCACTCGAATAAGCAAGCTCGTATTTTTTTACCAATTGATTTTGGTAGGTATTTGTCTTGTCTTTATAGAGTGGGTACTCATCTAGTTGTTCAAGAAGTGAGTTTTGCAACTCAATCCAATTACCTACAGCATCAGGAATCATCTCGAAATGCTCAATTTCGGTAATTTTTTGCACAAAAGTTCTATCCTGGTGAGATTCTATATCTAGCTCAGAGGCTTCATAGCCAGAAAATACAGGAAAGGTGAACTCCTTTTTACAAAAAAGCGCGGTTAATTCTTCGCACTTCGCTGAAAATTCTTGATACTTGATACTCCAAGATTGCTGAGTAGCCTGCGCGTACACAAAGCCAATTAGTCCATGTAGATAACTTTTAAGGTTACTTTTTGGAATGCCTACAGGTTTGGATAGTATCTGTCTTTCAAGCTCTTGAGCATCATCTGCCTGAGTAAATAAGGTTACCTTCCCAAGTACGCTTTTAAGCAATAACTCATCAGCTGCCATTACCGCTTTTTGCAGTTTGATGATATTTGATAGATTCTTGGCATTTAATTGGTCTTCGGTACGTTTCGCAAATATATCCTTTAGTACTTCCAGGCGTTGTTCTGCACTTTGCGCTTTCCAGTTTTTTAGGCGGGTAGTAGGGCCAAATGCTTGGGTGGTGTGAAGCACTAAAGCACCGTATTGAGCGTGCTCAAACTCTGGGGCCAGCCAATTCTTTAGAGTTTTCCAAAGGTTCTCGTGGTGGTCAGTAAGATCCGATGAGTAATTTTTCACTTCGATTTGTGTTGATTCCAAAGTGATTGGTGAAGTCAGGCTGACATCACCATCTTTTTCGAACCACACAGACTGCCCCTCTTCGAGCGAAAAGCACTTATCTAAGCCAATCAATACTTGGTAATGAAACGCTAATGCAGTTGTTAATGTTGCATTTTTGGTTTGACCACCACTCATACCCCCTCCATATAATCAATCTTTAACCCCTTCTTCGTGAGACAAGCGCATAAATTGTTCCTCCAACTACTAAAAATAGTATGAGTTGAAGTACTAATCTCCCGCTTCGGATTGAAGCCTGAAACAATGTAACTTTTAATAACCTATAACATTATTTAACTGTTCTTTAACCAATTCTGTATCAAAGTAAAACGCATCCAAAACAGCAATAGCCCTTTTAACATGTTTAATCTCTTCATCATTGTCAGGGACAGTTGGCTTTAATGAAAGGCCGGACGAAGACAACCATTCTTGTATTTCAGTTACAGCAACCCAAGAAATACCATTCTCCATTAATTGCGAAGCTGTTATGTTTGACAAATAACGGGGAGTTACTTGAGTTTTATCCTTTACTTTGAGAACAGAAACTAATTTATTTGTTAACATTGGTCTTAAAACTGGTTTTTGTGCACTTTTTAATTCTTCTGCCTTTTTCAAGTATTGCTCGGGGTTTGCTTTTATATCTTTGACTAATGGTGACAGCTCTAATACCTGGCATAACCGATTAAGGGCATTTCTAGCACTGCCAGCGCTTACACCAACTGTTGACCCGGCGCCGGATAAAGAGCTACCGTTTGCAACAGCTTTTAGAATTTCTACTTTTTTTTCTATTAGTATCATCTTTGCTCTTTTTTGCTAGTTACCATTCGACTTTTTTTTAAGTTTGTTAATCTTGTCGTCCAGTTTTTAATCGACTTTTTTAACTCTAATAGCTGATTATCTGACATCATGCCTGATAGCTAAGTTAATAATATTCCATACAATCGAACTAATTATTTGTATATTAAAGCATTCGCATACTTAATTTTCGTTATTAACAAAGAAGATCGGAAAAACTATAGTATCATATCAAATATAAAAATAATCTACTAAATTTCATGTAACTTAAAAGAAAAAGTAATAATCAGGTAAGAATTTTTCACCTCATTACCAAAAGCTAAAAATATCAGGATGGTAACTGAGTGAAAATTAATTCTGAATAGAATGAAGGCTCACTTAGAGTTGGGAGGAGACTTTTGGCAAGTAGGTTTTATCTATCTCAAATACAAAATTGTTGGTTATCTCAAGGCAAAAACTGAGTTCACAAAAAAACTTTTATTAATTTAAGAATTTCCGCTTTCTATATAAAAATTTATTTTTTATAAAAAACGAAACTGGTGCTTTGGGACGACAGCCGCCTTTTTAATATTAGCAATTCGTCAAAGGAAATATCTTAAATTATTTAAAAATATTTATTATTAAACTCACTTGGCCAATATTTCCTTAAACCAAGTGAGCACATAACTTTTTTACTGTGCCTTACTAACCATATATTCAACAACTTGTTTAATCTGCTCATCGGTAAATTGTGTTCCACCACGGGGAGGCATGGCAGTTTTACCGGTTATTACAGTTTTAACCATTGCATCAATACCGGTCGCTATACGTGGTGCCCATAGCTTTTTGTCGCCTAATTTTGGAGCACCTGCAACAGCGTTATCGTGACAAGCAAAACAGGATTGCTTATATAAGGATTCGCCATTGGCAAAAACTTGCGTTGAGCCGGCAATAAAAAAAATTACGGCAAATATTTTTAAAAATGTTCTCATAAACTCAATCTCCTGAGGTATTTAAATCAATAATATCGCTTGCAATTTAAGCAAGTCATCTCTTTTTAATTTTTCTTATTGGACTTAAGACTATTTTAAGTATTTGACTAGTGATTTAAATTAGGAAATATCGGGAATATATTAGGGTTTTCTACAATATTTATGCAGAATCTCCTGAAAAATACTTGGGGATGGTATTGTTTTTTTAACTGGAGCCTAAATACCCCTGCGATTGTTAAACAATATTTTGAGTTTGATCGCAATATTATGCATAATCGCATACTGAAAATTAACCGAGTAGTTTCCAGACGTGGATAATATACAAGCACAATCATTTAATCAGGCTGAAAAAATGGCATTCGGCATCCTCTTTAGTTGCTGGCTTATAGCTATGGTTTCCATGCTCGGCAGTTTATTTTTTAGCGAAGTTATGAGCTTTGAGCCTTGTGTGCTGTGCTGGTATCAACGGATTTTTATGTATCCCCTGGTGGTTATTTTTCTATTTGCCATGTACCCTGTAGATAAGTCGGTGATCCGATACTCACTGCCTTTAGCCATAATCGGATGGTGTTTTGCTTTTTATCACTATTTGCTTTATTCAGGATATATACCAGAAGGTATGCAACCCTGTGGTCAGGGTCCCTCTTGCGCTAAAGTCGATCTGAAATTGTTTGGATTTATTACCATACCAATGATGTCGATTTTATCTTATACAGCCATAATCGTGTTATTGTTGTTGCTAAAAAAGGTTGAACTTAAAACGGCCTAGTTTAGGATTAAATGTAAATGAATAAAATTCTTGTCCCCATTGTTGCAGCCCTGCTCATTATTGGTTTTATACTTTCGGCTTGGTTCTACAATAATCAAAAAAATACAGAGACCTCTGAATTTGTCGATAAAAACAAATCCATACTGGTACGGGATCATTCACCAACTATTGGGAATAAAAATGCTAAAGTGACAATTGTCGAATTTTTTGATCCCGCCTGTGAAACCTGTAAGGCTTTTCATCCCTTTGTTAAGCATCTGATGAAAAAACACCAGGACAAAATTAAATTGGTCATGCGCTATACGCCATTGCACTCGGGCTCAGATCAGGTGGTAAAAATTCTTGAAGCAGCTAACTTACAAAATAAATTTTGGGAAATTTTGGAAGCCACCTATGCGTCTCAAGCTAAGTGGACCTCTCATCATGAAGTAATACCCGACAAAGTTTGGATGTACCTGGGGAAAACCAGTCTTGATTTCAAACAGGCCAGACAAGATATGAATAGCAACTTAGTGATTAAACATATCAATCAAGACATTGCAGATGCTAATCAACTCAAAGTGAACAAAACGCCTGGTTATTTTGTTAATGGAAAACCTTTGCTGGAATTTGGTTACCAGAAACTTCAAGATCTGATTGAAAATGAAATCCGCATACAATATCAATAATCAGGATATGCTCTGAGCCAGATCTCCATTCTAATCTTCTGGTTTGAATGCCAATGCAAAGTTTTAATGGCAGATATGCGCTGCTCAAGCCAAGGCTGATGGTTATTACGCGTCGTTTAACAACCAGCCAAGAGCCCTTTGGACTTTACTGCTAAAAGTGAATATCCTGAGTAACTGCTTTTTTTGTATTGGCTGTAAGACACAGATTTTTTAACTTATTGAACCTTGACTCTAGGTACAATTTTCTCCTGCCACTTCCCGGTTAACGACAGAGTTTAAATTATCCATTAAGTATTCAAATTTCTTATTAAGTTGGTGACCCGCGTTATATAAAGCGTCCGTTTCTTTTTCAACTTTTTGAACGAGTCCTAGAAGATATTTTTCTTGATCTTCATCCAATCCTAAGTGGATAAAGGAGTCTTCGACATTGCTAATCAACTGGGAAACAATTTGGGAATTTTTAACTCGTTGGAATTGATGTTGTTGGTCAATATTTTTCATATTTTCATGAACTTTTTCCATATTCTCAATGACTTTTTGTTTCTTTTTTAGGGCCAATTCATCATTTAAGGCATTGGTTCGAGCATCAATACCTTCGATTAGAATGGCGAAATGATCGCGATAACGCCCTAAAGTTTCTTCGTCAAAAGTCATATTTCGAATTAATAATACGGCATGATCCGAATTAAAAATACGCCGATGTTTGTATTCAACAATTCGATCCTGGAAATTATGGATTTTCGTTAATAAATTTTTCTCTAAATCCCGTTCTTTATCATCAGAAAAGAAAAATTGATACCCTGTCGTTCGTCTTAGCATAAGACTTCCAGACATCCCAAATGACGCAAGAAAGCTAAATAATTGCTCCGATAATTCATGATGCGTTTTGCAATTAAAGGTACTTTTAATGAACGTTAGCACCTGCCCCATTTCAAAAGAAGTGTCCCAAGCAATATTAGCCATAGTCATGGAATCTTGAGAGGTTTCCTTTAAGGTATTCTTTTCCGCAATATTATTAAGGTGAAAATTGACCTTTAATAAAAGCTCACCATTTTTAAATGGTCGAGTAATATAATCATCTCCTCCGGCCTTATATCCTTTTAAGCATTCATCATCGCTGGCTAAAGAAGAAACAAAGATAATTGGAATATCTTTGCTGGCTTCATTATTTTTTAGCTCTTGGCATGTCTCTAATCCAGACTTATTTGGCATATTAACATCCATCAAAATCAAATTCGGCTTTTTTTCCGCCACCGAACTCAAACATTGAATACCATTTTCGACACAGCTAATAACATAATTTTGCTCAGCATCTTCTAAGACTTCCTGTAGATTTTCGCGATTCAATTGATTATCATCTACTACCAAAATGTATGTTGTATTATTCATAGCAAATTCCATTTATTTAACTATATCAGACACATAATGGTTAGCTATTAAAGCCGTTACCATCTAATATTTATTTTTACAGTATAATTTTGGAATATGACAGAATTAAGACCCAATGCCTATAGGGTTAAAAAAAACATTCAATAACCATTTATATAACATAGAGTTACACTCTGATATTTTTAAATCCAGCACAAACCTAGTTTTATTTCTCCCGATATTTTTTATGACAAGCTTTACAGCTTTTGCCAACCGCTGAATATTTTTGGGTTATGTCGGCCTCATTCGAACTTTGCCTTAATGCATTTAATAGGTCAGTACTTGCGGTTTCCAATTGTTTCGATTTTTGATTAAAATCTTCCTTATTTTCCCAAATTTCTTCTTTGGCATCCGTGTCACCAAAATCAGAACCGTCGGGAAAATGATGACTAACCATCTTTGCTTTAGCCGCTAGCGAACTGGCAATAATCGTTAAATCTTTTTTATAACTTATTTTTCCAGTTAAAATGGCTTTAATCATTCGCGAGTCCGCAGCCAAGGATTTCATGACATTTTTACGATATTTAATAATATCATCTGATTCATCTGCCAAAATGGTGCTGGAATAAAAACAACCACTGATTAAAGCTAAACCCACAAAACTTAAAATTAACTGTTTCGGCTTCATCTTTTCCTCCATTTATATACTAGTTTTTTTGTATTTAAGTTGTTAAAAATTCTAGCAGAATATGTTGCAATTGCTATTGGTAAAAACCCATACTCAAGTCTTTAGCACAAGCCTATAAAAAACTGGGAGAACAATTTTAGAGGAAAGATTTAGCGTTAATTGGGGTTGGTTGATTCAAGAATTTGTACCATTTGTTCGGCACCAATTGGATAAGTTAAATTTTGGTATAAGGGGTATAAAGCTTCTAGTTTGGGAATAAATTTTTGTTCTTCTTTATCGACTAAGGCTATCACTTTAGCCTCGCAAGTATATTTTTGTAAAGTCACAAATAACATATCTAAATTGCTAATATGTACCCCACTATAATTACTCCCATAGCCATAAAAAAATTCCGCAATTATGATATCTGGACAATTCCTTTTAAGATATGTATTAGCCTTACGAATCGAAGAGACTTTATCTTCTTGAAATTGCATTTCCTCATACAGTGCAGAAAATTTCGGGTGCCTCGGGGTTTCTATAATTGATAAAATTGTTCTCATCGGCTTAATTTAAACCAAATAATTGTAAATAATTATTTCGGGTCACATTGGCAATATGTTCCACTGTGGTATCTCTTAAAGCAGCTAAATGCTCAGCGACATGTAATACATAAGCGGGTTGATTGCCTTTACCTCGATATGGCATAGGTGCCAAATAAGGTGAATCCGTTTCAATCAGCATTTTATCATCGGGAACAATTTTTGCCACCTCATGTAATTGCTTGGCATTTTTAAAAGTGACAATCCCTGAAAAGGAAATCATAAAACCTAAGTCCATGGCTTTTTTGGCATTTTCTACATCTTCGACATAACAATGCATAATGCCTCCAGCTTCACCGGCATTCTCCGAACGCATAATATCCAAAGTATCATCAATCGCATCGCGAGTATGGATGATTAAAGGCATTTGAGCTTTTTTTGCCGCCTGAATATGGGTTGCAAAACGGTCTCGTTGCCAAGCAAAATTTTGCCCTTTGGGATCATCCCCATTATTCATATGATAGTCTAAACCACATTCGCCAATTCCTATGACTTTATCATCTTGGGCCAGCTGATAAAGTTCTTCAACACTGGTTTCAGGTTCTTCATCATAACAGGGATGTATTCCAACCGTAGCGTAAACCTGTTGATATTGTTTAGCCGTTGCTAAAATTTCAGGAAAGGTCGTCAAATTGACCGATATATTTAAAATATGAGAAACCTGATTATCATCGGCCTGGGAAATAACATTATCCAACGAAGCATCAAATTTTTTAAGATCAATCATATTTAAATGACAATGTGAATCAACTAATTGCATAAGCTTTATATAGGTAGAAAAAAATAGTTAATATCTTGAGAAAATTATGCTCAAGATATTGGCAAGATGTAATGGCGATTTAGAAAATTACAAGGTATGAGTTGTTCTATCAGAATTTAATAAGCCAGCTAAATAGGTTTCAATTTTCCCTCTGGCTTGACCATTATCCTGATCACCAAACTGTACACCAACACCTACGGTACGATTACCTTGGCAACCTCTGGGAGTCACCCATACAATTTTACCGGCAACAGGGATTTTATCTTTTTCTTCTAATAAGGTCAGCAACATAAACACTTCATCACCCAAGTTATAAGCTTTATTCGTGGGTATAAACAAACCACCATTACTCACAAATGACATATAAGCTGAATAAAGAGCCGCTTTATCTTTGATCGACAAGGACAAAATACTTTGTCTAGCTTTTCCAGGTTTAACCATAAATTCCAGTGCCTAATTGAATATTCAACGTGAATTTTTAATCTCTTGGTATTACTTAAACATGATAAAAAATATGTGCCTAAGATTATAGCACGGTAGAACAATTCCTCCAGCGTATTAATAGAGATTCTAGTAATAACTGTTGATTCAATTGACTACTGCGCTGTTGATAATATTTATTTAATTCCGCGTATACTTCGTAAAGCATAATTAAATTAATTGACTCGTGCATCGCTTGAAAATGATTTAAGTAATCTTTATTCATAATATAACGGGATTCAAGCTGAAACCTACACCGTATTAAATCCATTACCAACGCATAAAACCAATAAATAACAATACTATTATCAATTTTTTCTAAATTTTTCGCCACCATTACCGGGTCTTCAGCTTGATCAAATACGGACAAGATTTGATCTAAAATGAGTTGACGTTGTTGATACTCTTCTCCACTAATTAATTCTTTTACTTTAAGTGGAGCATTGGAACAAATATCCAATAATAGCTCTAAATTATCGACAGTACTAATATTCTTTAAATTTTCAAATGTTTGATTCGCTAGCCATTCTTTAGCCTCCTGTCGATCCGGCCCTGGTAGGTGAATCGATCGACAACGACTACGTATGGTGGGAATTAAGGATTCGATATGTTCGACTAATAGAATAATAACAGTTTCTGCGGGCGGCTCTTCCAAGGTCTTAAGCAAACTATTGGCAGCCTGAACAGTCATTAATTCTGCCTGGGGAATAAATAACACTTTTTTTGCGTTAAATTGATGACTGGTATTAATCCAGGAAATACTATCTCGAACCTGATCGACTCCAATTTGAGTCTTTCCCTCGACTAACAACAGACTTTTATAATCCGCATTTGCTCCGGTCAGATATAGTTCACAGGAACGGCAATGATTGCAAGCCTGTCCTTGAGGCCCATTTTGGCTGCATAGGAGAGACTGAATCAACTGCTTAACAAAATCATGCCGCCCTATTCCAGGTATACCTGAAACAATAACACCATGGGGAAATTGTTCAAAATCCAAACCAGTCCAAACTTTCCTAAACCAACGATATATTCCCTCCGGTAACACTTATAACATCTCCCGAATGCTCTCTAATACCTGAGATTGAACTGCTTCAATTGTTTTCTCTGCATCAATAATTTGAAAGCGCTGAGGCTCGTTTTCAACCAAAAGTAGATACCCCTGACGAACTTTTTCAAAAAACTGAATTTGCTCTTCTTCAAAGCGATCAGCGGGACCACGTTTTTTAGCTCTTGCCATACCTACTTCTACGGGTAAATCAAATAATAAGGTCCGATTAGGGGTTACCCCCCCTTGAACCCACTCTTTAAGAACGGTAATCCGTTCCCAAGACAAGCCTCGTCCTGCTCCTTGGTAGGCAAAACTGGCATCGGTAAAACGATCACTTATAACCCATTTGCCTTGTTCCAAAGCGGGTAAAATTAATTCATTTAGATGCTGACTGCGGGCTGCAAACATTAATAGCAATTCGGCATCTGAACATAAAGCCGAATTTTCTTTATCCAGTAATAAATTTCGAATTTTTTCAGCAATGGGGGTTCCACCCGGTTCTCGGGTGACGACAACCTCAATTCCCTGTTGCTCCAAGAATTTTTTAATGGCCAACATATTTGTGGTTTTTCCACTACCTTCAGATCCTTCCAAGGTGATAAATTTTCCGTTTTGCATGGTCTTTTTCCGGTTCGTTTTTATCGTTTTAAAATATATTTTTTAACCGCCCGGTTATGTTCGGCCAAAGTTTTCGAAAAAAAGTGTCCTCCACTGCCATCTGCCACAAAATACAGATACTTACCTTCAGCAGGATGTAAAACCGCGCGAATGGCATCAACACCTGGTGATGCAATAGGCGTTGGTGGCAATCCATCAATTTGATAGGTATTATACGCAGTTTTCTGATTTATATGCTTGCGGCGAATATTTCCTTTATAGGCATCCCCCATACCATAGATAATGGTAGGATCAGATTGCAAACGCATTTTTATATTAAGACGCCGAATAAATACGCCAGCAATTTTTTGTCTTTCACTTTTTTTTCCCGATTCTTTTTCTACTATAGAAGCCAATATCAGCGCCTCATAAGGAGTCTTAAGGGGGATTTTTTTATCACGTTGATGCCATTCTTTGGCCAAGATTCTTTCCATCGTTATTAAGCTACGTTTTAAGAAACTGACATCGGTAGTACCCTTAGGAAAAAAATACGTATCTGGGTAAAAATAGCCTTCAGGATGACGCCCGGGATATCCTAGTTTATTCATTATGGCTTCTTTATCCAATTTATCGAGTGTATGGATTAAATAAGGAGATGCTTTGATAGCGGATAATATTTGTTTAAAGGTCCATCCTTCGGGGATAGTAAGGTGATAATTTTTTACTTTGCCGGCAACAAACAATTTTAAAAGCTCTGGAGGTGTTTGTCCTGCCTCAATGACATATTCTCCGGCTTTAATTTTTGAACTTAATTTTTCCCAACGAGCATATAATTTAAAATAATTGGGGTGCTCAATAATACCAAGACGGTATAAATCTTGGCTTACTTTTTTAATACTACTGCCTGAGGTAATGGTATATATTTGTGAACCCGTATTTTTTACAGGTGTCATTAAAAATGTATTATATTCCATCCAATACCAGCCACTCACACCACTGGCAACTATAATAAAGATGGCAAATAATTTTAATATTCGTTGCATAATTATGTTTCGGTTGGGAGAAAATTGAATAACTGCTTATTAATCTGTGTCCCTAAGCGTTGATAAATCGATCCAGGTTGAATTATTTGTGTTTTGTCTTGAGCGATTAATTGAAACGATTTAACTGGCCATAATCCAATAATACTATTGGAAAAAAAAATTTCAGTGGCGGTTAATATATTCTCAATTTTATACTTCGATATACTCAATGGAATATCGAGCTGTTTACAAAGTCCAATGATTTGAGCACGAATAGTGCCCGCAATCCCACTGTGTCGCAAATCCGGTATACATAATACACCGTCAATTACAAAATAGATATTACTGCTAATACCTTCTATGATATGCCCATCATAATCTAAAACAATAGCTTCTTGATAATTACTGGGTAGTTCTTTTTTCGCCAGTATTTGCTCTAACCGATTCAAATGTTTCAGACCAGCTAAACTTCCCTGTTTAGCCAATTGGAATGGAATTTCTGCGATATCAATTCCTTGCGAATAATAACGCGGCGGATAATTTGGCCAAGCATGACTAGAAATGATACGTTGATTGTTTTGTTCTAAAGGAATGGCATAGCCACGCCCACCACTTCCTCGAGTTAAAATAATTTTAATAATTTGACGTTTTCGCTCTGTATTTTTCGTTTTGTTCAGATCCTTTAAGTGGATAATATCATCAAGTAATAATTGTTCTTCGGGAACCTCTAAGTCCAATTTTTTGGCCCCAAGACATAATCGCGCATAATGCTTATCCCAATTGTGTAAAAGGCCATTAACAAGTGCAATAGTTTCAAATAGACCATCGCCATACTGCACTGAACGATCAAGTACGGATATTTGAGTTTCGGGTTTTCCATTCACTAAGATGGTCATTGGAAAACCTTGAGCAATCCTAAAGCTTTTGCTTTAGTTTCCTTTAATTCATGTTCAGGATCTGAATCAGCGACCAAACCTGCACCTGCTCTAAAGCTCAACTGTTGCCCTTTTCCTTGAGTATCTAAAATCATGGAGCGAATTAAAATATTTAAATCCATAGACCCATCATTATTTATATAGCCCATTGATCCCGTATAAGCATTTCGAGCCACTTGTTCCTGTTCGGCAATAATTTCCATACAACGTACTTTGGGACAACCTGTAATAGTCCCGCCTGGGAAAATTGCAGCAATAACGTCTCCGGGTAAAACCCCTTGCTTCAGTTTACCGCGAACATTCGACACGATGTGATGGACATGGGCATAACTTTCATTAACCATGAGTTCATTCGCTTCAATGCTACCCGGCTGGCATACCCGTCCTAAATCGTTACGGATTAGATCAATTAGCATAATATGCTCGGCCTTTTCTTTGGGGTGAGCATGTAATTGTTGGAGATATTCTTGATCCTGTTGAGCATTTTCACTACGGGGTCGAGTACCAGCGATTGGCCGAGATTCCATTATACCCTGAGATACCTTGACCAAGCGCTCGGGGCTGGAGGAGATAATAGAACTGCCATTAATAGTCACTAAACCGGCAAAAGGAGCAGGATTTTTAATCCGTAAGTTTCTATATAACGAAACTGCCAGTTGTTGATGATCTGACTCTAAAATGGGCATGTTCCATTGACGGGATAAATTAACCTGGAAAACGTCACCATCGGCGATATATTGTTTAATCTTAGCCACCGATGACAAATAAGCATTAGGTTCATCTTCTTGGAGAGCTGTAAAATCAGCTAGCGGATTAGATTTAAATTTATTGGCAGTTTGAATATCAGCTTTAATTTTTTTAAGCAGAACCGATTGTTCCACATCGGATTCACTAACCAGAACGGTCTCATTTTTAAGATGATCATAAATCAGAGCCGATTTAAAACGGCTAGCATAAGCGACGGGTAAATTAGTCGAACTTCTCGGCAGGTTTAAAACAGGCTCAATTTGTTGTGCCAATTCGTAAGCCAAATAAACGAACCATCCCCCTCGAAAAGGATAGCTATTCGAAGCTTCCTCAGCATATTTTGCAGTTTCCCATTGCTGGTTAAATAGACTTAAAAAGTCTTGCTTGAGAAGGGTTTCACCGTGATCTTTCGCATCAAAAGATAATTGAAATCGATGATCCAGTACGATGGACTGGCCGGGATCTAAAAACAGAATATCATAATGCTTCTGCTTATTATCGCTCAATACAGTTTCTAGTAAAGCAGGATAGTAAGCAGAATCTATTCGATAAAGTTGCAAAAAATCAATTTTATTTTTTGCAACTTGGACAACTTGATAATGCGTATTCAATACAGATCAATAACAGCTAAATTTATACTTTACCAAATACCAAGGTCCCGTTTGTGCCACCAAAACCAAAAGAATTGGACAAGGCATAATCGATTTTCATGTCACGGCTGGTATGAGGGACATAATCTAAGTCACATTCAGGATCAGGATTATCCAAATTAATGGTGCCAGGAGCAATCTGATGATGAACTGACAAAGCTGTAAAAACAGCTTCGATACCACCGGCAGCTCCAAGAAGATGCCCAGTCATGGATTTGGTAGAACTCATGGCGATATTTTTAGCATGTTCACCAAAGCTTCGTTTAGCAGCATCAGTTTCTGCTTTGTCTCCAGCAGGTGTTGAAGTACCATGTGCATTAATGTAGTTGACTTGGTCAGGATTAATACCTGCATTTTTAAGTGCAATATCCATGCATCGACTAGCCCCTTCACCACCTTTAGAGGGTAGAGTCATATGATAAGCATCACCGCTCATACCGAAACCTAATAATTCGGCATAAATTTTTGCACCGCGTTGTTTAGCATGTTCGTATTCTTCAAGTACGACGACACCAGCACCATCACTTAATACAAAACCATCACGTTCTTTATCCCAAGGACGAGAAGCGCCTTGAGGATCATCATTACGGGTTGATAGTGCCCTAGCTGCCGCAAAACCACCTAATCCAGTGGGAGATGTCGCCATTTCTGCACCGCCGGTAATCATTACATCTGCATCACCATATTCTATCATCCGTGCGGCATCACCAATACTATGGGTGGCCGTCGCACAAGCAGTAGCAATTGCTAGATTTGGGCCTTTTAGCCCATATTGCACGGATAAATTTCCCGAAATCATATTAATAATATTACTCGGAACAAAAAATGGTGAAATACGACGTGGACCACCTTTTAAGAAAGCGCTATGTCCGGCTTCAATGCCAGGTAGCCCGCCAATACCAGAACCAATCGATACACCAATACGCCAGGAATTTTCTTCGGTGACTTCCAGACCGGAATCTTTAATAGCCTGAGTTCCGGCGGCAATACCATAATGGATAAAGGTATCCATTTTTTTCATATCTTTAGGAGATAGATATTCGGTTGCATCAAAATTTTTAACCGATCCACCAAACTTAACCGAAAAACTCGACGTATCGAAATGTTCAATCGGGCCAATACCACTGACTCCAGCGGTAATATTTGACCATGATTCACTAAGATTTAATCCGACTGGGCAAACAATACCCAAACCCGTGATAACAACTCTACGCTTTGACAAAACTATCTCCAACAATATCAACTCAAGGAATTTTTTTATTTTAGTAAAATAAAAAAGCCGCTCCTAAAATCAGATATCTACCTAATTTGACGGATAACGGCTATTAAGACCTCGGGAAACTATCCCTAATCTGGACGAAAACTGACTATTAAGTGTTTGCGTTTATATAATCAACAGCTAACTGCACAGTAGTAATTTTTTCGGCTTCTTCGTCAGGAATCTCAGTTTCGAACTCTTCTTCCAAAGCCATAACCAATTCTACGGTATCCAGAGAATCTGCACCTAAATCATCAACAAATGATGAAGCGCTGGTAACTTCTTCTTCTTTAACACCTAATTGTTCAGCAACAATTTTTATTACTCTTTCTTCAATACTACTCATGAAAAATTCTCTCCAAAAATGTGCAGTTATTCTGCGTGGACATATTTTATTTGAAACTTAATGGATATTCCAGTGCCAACTTATTTTTTTTAGCTTTTATTCAGTACCTAAAATACAAAAGCGCCGACTTAGGCTTTAAAAAGTGCATAAAATATCACATATCTGATCGATAAGAAATTCATATTTAAGAATTTCTTAAGGCATATACATACCCCCATTAACATTAATGGTTTCGCCAGTAATATAAGCCGCTTTTTCTGAGGCTAAAAATTCAACCGCACTGGCAATATCATCAACCGCTCCCAAGCGTTCCAAGGGTATTTGCCCAATCAGACTTGAACGTGCCTCATCAGATAATTCTCGAGTCATGTCGGTATCAATAAAACCTGGAGCAACGGCATTTACAGTAATATTTCGCGATCCCACTTCTCGGGCTAATGATTTGCTAAAACCGATAATTCCTGCTTTTGCCGCTGCATAATTGGTTTGCCCAGGATTTCCGGTTAAACCAACTACTGAAGCGATAGATATGATACGCCCAAAACGATTTTTCATCATTGCACGCAAACAAGCCTTGGATAATTTGTATACGGAGGCCAAATTCGTTTGCATAATTGCATCCCAATCATCATCCTTCATGCGCATCAATAGGGTATCACGTGTAATTCCGGCATTATTTACTAGAATATCGGGCATGGCAAATTCATCTTTCATGGATTTCATCAAGGCATCGATACTAGCTGTGTCGGTCACATTTAGAACCATACCCTGCCCTTTAATTCCGGCTTCTTGCATATAGTTGGTAATTTTTTCCGCACCACCTTCAGAAGTCGCAGTACCAATTACCGTTATTCCCTGTGCCCCTAAAGCCAGAGCAATTGCTTGACCAATGCCTCTGCTGGCACCTGTCACCAAGGCCACTTGATTTTCTATTGACATTAAGAAAGTTCCTCTAAAGTTTTATCTATTGATGCCACGTCAAAAATGGGATAGGTTTTAAGTTCCCGATCAATTCTTTTGTTAAGTCCAGTTAATACTTTACCAGGACCACATTCAACAATACTTTCAATACCTTCCGATTTCATTTTTTGAATCGTTTCTACCCAGCGTACTGGTTTAGATAATTGTTTCACCAATGCTTCCGCAATAATGGTTTCGTCACTTTCAATAGTTACATGAACATTATTTATCACGGGTATGGTGGGTTTTTTAAATTCCATTAATTGAATTTTTTTAGCAAGTTTTTCTGCGGCGGGTAGCATTAAAGAACAATGTGAGGGTACACTAACTGGCAATTTAATCGCTTTTTTAGCTCCTGAACCTTTTGCATTTTCAATCGCCTTTTCGACCGCCATAATGTTTCCAGCAATAACAACCTGACCAGGAGAATTGTAATTTACAGCCGCAACAACCAATCCCGTTTCTTCACTGGTTTTTTCACAAACAGTTACTACATCTTCATCCGCCATTCCTAAGATAGCCGCCATGGCTCCTTCACCTTCAGCAACAGCACTTTGCATATACAGACCACGGTGGTGAACCAGACTAATAGCCTCTTCAAAATCCAAAACTTCCGCACAAACTAGAGCACTATACTCGCCCAAACTATGCCCCGCCATTACCACGGGCATGGCCCCATTTTGTTCATTCCATATTCGCCATAATGCCACTTCAGCTGCCAATAAGGCGGGTTGGGTATTTTCCGTTTTATTTAACTCTTCAGCAGGCCCATGTTTAACAATGTCCCAAAGATCAAACCCCAACTGTTCACTGGCCAAATGATAGGTAACTTTTGCTATTTCACCGTATTCTGGATTTTCATCCATGATACTACTTAACATCCCAATACTCTGAGATCCCTGGCCTGGAAAAATAAACGCAACACTCATAAGCTATCCTCTTTTTTAAGATTATATTCCTTGGAAGTTCTTGTTATTATCATTACCTAGTAAGTCAGCACGTTGATATGTTCTGCTTCAATACCCAAATAATGTAGCAATGAAGCGATAGATAAAAACCCTAAAATCTACATTAATATTTGACTAAAGCAGAACCCCAAGTAAATCCACCACCAAAAGCTTCAAGTAATAATATATCACCTTTTTTTATCCGTCCATCCCTAATCCCAGTATCTAATGCCAAAGCCACCGATGCCGCTGAAGTATTACCATGATTTTCAACAGTAACAATGACTTTTTCCATAGGCATTTTAAGCTTTTTAGCCGTGGCTTGAATAATCCGGATATTGGCCTGATGAGGAACTAACCAATCAATCTCTGATTTGTCCATATTATTGGCTGCCAGGGTTTCTTCGGCAATACGACCTAATGTTTTAACGGCCATTTTAAATACTTCATTGCCACGCATCTGGATATGGACATTTTCGACTCGGAGTTTTTCAGGATTTTCTGAAATCCCTCCATCAGTCGTTAATAACTCGGTATAATCGCCATCGGCATGAATATGCGTTGATAAAATTCCGGTTTCTTCGGATTGTTCTAATACCACCGCACCAGCACCGTCGGCAAACAAAATACAAGTACCTCGATCACTCCAATTGAGAATTCGAGACATGGTTTCCGCACCAACCACTAAGGCTCGCTTAGCAGCGCCTGTCCGGATGTATTTATCCGCAACATCTAATGCATAAATAAATCCGGTACATACCGCTTGAACATCAAAGGCCGGACAGCCATGAATATTTAAACGTTGTTGTAAGAGACATGCAGTACTGGGAAAAATTCTATCAGCGGTTGTGGTTGCGACAACAATGAGATCAATACTATCTGCTTCGATTCCAGACGCTTCGATAGCATGACGGGCAGCAATTTCAGCTAAATCGACAGTCGTCTGACTAGATGAAGCGATGTGTCGTTGTCGAATTCCAGAGCGTTCAAAAATCCACTGATCGGTTGTATCGACCATTTTTTCTAGATCGGCATTAGTTAAAACTTTTTCTGGCAAATAACTACCAGTTCCTATAATCCTTGAATACATGTATTTATTATTCCTACCTACTTCCAAGCTCTAAGTCTTGAAACGTAACTTTATGCTACCTTTTCTTTAACGAGTAACTTTTCTATTTGTTTGCTGATTAACTCAGGTACATTTTTTTCAACTTCGACAATGGCTTCTTTAATTGCTTGAGCATAAGAGTGTCGGTCTGCACCACCATGACTTTTAATCACAATCCCTTTAAGCCCCAATAAGCTAGCTCCATTATATTCTCGTGGGTCAACACGTTTTTTGAAAGCTTTTAGTACGGGTAAGGCAATAAGTCCGGCAATTTTGAAAAAAATATTTCGATTAAATTCTTTTTTTAGATAATAGCCAATCATTTTGGCTACCCCTTCAGAAGTTTTCAAGGCAATATTTCCGATAAAACCATCACAAACCACAACATTTACAGTACCTTTATAGATGTCGTCGCCTTCTATAAATCCATAATAATTTAAACTACTTTCTGAAAGTAAACTGGCTGCATTTTTTACTTGCTCATTACCCTTTAATTCTTCCTCACCAATATTAAGTAATCCAACAGTAGGACGTTCAATATTATCAATTGCTTCACTTAATACAGAGCCCATGGCCGCAAATTCAAACAAGTGTTCCGCTGACAAATCAACATTAGCTCCCAAATCTAACATATGGGTGTGGCCTGAAATTGTTGGCAATACAGCGCATATAGCAGGACGATTTATACCCGGTAAAGTTTTTAAAACAAATCGGGCGGTAGCCATTAAGGCCCCTGTATTACCCGCACTAACACAAGCATCGGCTTGTTTTTCTTTGACCATATTAATAGCGACGCGCATAGATGAATCTTTTTTACCCCGCAATGCCATAGAGGGTTTATCATCCATAGTAACGACTTGCGATGCATGTTGTAGTTTTATACGTTGTCGAATATTGTCGGGAACTTGTTTCAAGTTTTCAGTCAGGATTCGTTCATCACCAACTAAAATTACATGTAGATCAGAATAATCGTTCATTACATCCATTGTGGCTGGAATGGTGACATTTATCCCATAATCACCGCCCATCGCATCGATTGCAATTACTACTTTACTCATTCAACTCTCGCATTTACATTTACTGAAAAAAAAAAGCCTCGTCACTGATTATAAAATACCGCTTAAAAAACGGTTTTTTAAATAGTTAACGAGGCTTATTGATTAGTATCAAAACTAATCCATAAATTAGCCTTTATCGACTACTTTACGTCCTTTATAGTAACCATCAGCAGATACGTGATGACGTCTATGAGTTTCACCAGTAGTTGGTTCGATTGACAAAGTTGCTGCCTTTAATCCATCATGAGCTCTACGAGAACCACGACGAGCCGGAGTTCCTTTGTTTTGTTGTACTGCCATTACTAAATCCTCTATCTAAAATATTAAATATAACGTTAATCTTTCAACTGTTTTAAGATATCAAATGGATTTGCCTTGGCCATTTGATCTTCAGTTTGTCCTGCAACATTGCTTTGTTTATCAGGTGCATTTTTTGGTTCAGACTCAGAACGAAATTCGGTTGGTATTGAACACTCTGAATCCTCATGCTTGGCGATTAAAGGCAACGCAAGCATAATTTCATCTTCAATTAATGCATGTAGATCTATTTGAGAGTCACCTTCGAAGAAGTAACTTTCATACATACCCTTGATTTTTTCTTCATCATAAGCAGAAGACACAAAGGCTAATGCCAAATCAACACTAATCGGATATTCAAACTTATCCATACAACGTTGACAGACTAAAAGTAGCTTTGTTTCCAAGCGCCCATTAACAAAACGGTTGGAGAACTCATCGACCCCGAAATTCAGCTCGAATGTTATTTCGCCTTTTGGATTTTCGGTTTGCGCAGCCAATCTATGACAAAATTTAAAGGATAAGGAACCCTCTAAAGATTTTCTAGCATCGCAGTATCGAATAAAATCAATGAATTGTGGAAAACGCCCCAACATAATCGGGCTATTCTATATTTTTGTCTCTTTCGTGTCAAAACATTCCTGACTGTTCTGTACAATTAATTTGAATCCATATTAGTTTTAGTTTTTCTATGCCCAAAGCATATTAGCCAATCTTGAATAAATACGTATTTTTTTCTATAGTCAATATTGATTGTAAATGTATAGAAAATATCTATCTTTTAATACCATTTTTTTATCTAGGCAACTTTAGGCCGCTACCATATGGACAATAACGTTGATTAAAAAAATTTTAATTGCTAACCGAGGTGAAATCGCAGTCAGACTTATCCGTGCTTGTCGAGAAATGGATATCACCAGTGTAGCTGTCTATTCTGAAGCCGACCAAAATGCCTTACATGTAAAACTGGCCAATGAAGCTTATTGTTTGGGTAGCAGTCCTATCAGTGGTTATCTCAATGCGCATCGATTAGTCAATATGGCCCTAACTTCAGGCTGTGATGCGATTCATCCCGGTTACGGCTTTTTATCCGAAAATGCGGAGTTTGCTCAAATTTGTGAACAACGAAAGATCAAATTTATTGGCCCTAAATCTCAGGTCATTGCTAGTCTAGGAGATAAAATTCAAGCCCGACGAACCATGCTTAAAGCAGGAGTTCCCGTGACACCGGGTAGTGATAAAAACCTAAAAGACATTGACGAGGCCATACAGTTAGCCGATAAAATTGGTTATCCAGTCATGTTAAAAGCCACTTCTGGCGGTGGTGGCCGAGGCATACGCCAATGCAACAATAAAAAAGACTTAAAACAGTTCTATCCCCGAGTTATTTCCGAAGCCAGTAAGGCATTTGGTAGCGCCGAAGTCTTTATGGAAAAATGCATTGTTAAACCTCGCCATATTGAAGTACAAATAATCGGTGATGAACATGGCAATTATATACACCTCTATGAAAGAGATTGTTCAATCCAACGTCGCCACCAAAAACTCATCGAAATCGCTCCATCACCACAGCTTAATGAAAAACAACAAAAATACATAGGAAAGACTGCCGTTAAGGCCGCCAAGGCCGCAGGTTATAGTAATGCTGGCACGGTTGAATTTTTATTGGACAAAGACGACAACTTTTATTTTATGGAAGTTAACACCCGTCTACAGGTCGAACATACCATTACTGAACAAATTACCGGTATCGATATTGTTCAACAACAAATTCATATTGCCAATGGCGAAAAACTTAAGTTTAAACAAAAAGATATCGTAAAACGAGGTTTTGCTCTAGAGTTTCGGATCAATGCCGAAGATCCTCAAAATGATTTCTTACCCAGTTATGGCCGCATAACCCGCTATTATGCACCTGGTGGCCCTGGGGTAAGAACTGATGCCTCAATTTATACTGGTTACGAAATACCCCATTATTTTGATTCCATGTGTGCCAAGCTAATTGTGTGGGCTTTAAATTGGGAAGATGCGATTAATCGTTCCAGACGTGCTTTGACCGATATGCGAGTTTATGGCGTGAAAACAACCATTCCTTATTATTTATCCATCCTAAATGATAAAGATTTTATAGCGGGTAATTTTGATACCAGTTTTGTTGACGAACACCCAGAATTAATTGAGTATTCAGTCAAATCCTCACCCCAGCATATTGCTGCTGCTTTAGCCGCAGCGATTGCGTCTCATGAGGGAATGTAGGAAATAATGGAACATGGAAAATGGAAAATGGAAAATGGAAAATGGAAAATCATAAGATAGCCAATGGGGTTTATTGTTCACTGTTTTTTTTATTAATTACAACACTTTAATAATATATGAGTAATAAAAATGTCGAGAGTATTTGTTACTGAGACGGTATTGCGAGATGGTCATCAGTCTTTGATTGCAACCCGTATGCGTACCGAAGATATGCTACCAATTTGTGATAAATTGGACAAAATTGGTTTTTGGTCTTTAGAGGTATGGGGGGGAGCTACCTTTGATAGCTGTATTCGCTTTTTAAAAGAAGATCCTTGGGAACGGCTTCAACTACTTAAGAAAAACTTACCCAAGACCCCATTACAAATGTTGTTACGTGGACAGAATCTATTGGGATATCGGCATTATTCTGATGACGTAGTGCGACGTTTCGTTGCTTTAAGCGCAAAAAACGGCATTGATGTTTTCCGAATCTTTGATGCCATGAATGACCTTCGCAATCTTCGAGTTTCTATTGAAGAAGTAAAAAATGCAGAAAAACATGCTCAGGGTACCATTTCTTACACGACGAGTCCCGTACATAATACCAAGCAGTTCGTCAAAATGGCCTTAGAATTTCAGAGTATGGGCTGTGATTCAGTCGCGGTCAAAGATATGGCAGGACTATTAACACCTTATGCTACCTCTGAATTATTTCAGGCATTAATTGACAAAGTTGAAATCCCAATACATTTACACTCACATGCTACGGCTGGTCTAGCTTCCATGTGTCAACTTAAAGCCATTGAAGCTGGATGCCGGCATGTCGATACCGCTATTTCAGCTTTTGCAGAGGGCACCAGCCATCCCACAACGGAAAGTTTGGTAGCCGCTCTAAAAAATACCGAATATGATACCCAACTCGCCTTACCAGCTTTACAAGAGATTGGTGCTTATTTTTATCAGGTTCGAAAAAGATATCATCAATTTGAAAGTGAGTATACGGGAATTGATACCCGAGTGCAGGTCAACCAAGTACCTGGGGGTATGATTTCTAACTTATCTAATCAATTAAAAGAGCAAGGTGCGCTAGCCAAGATGAACGAAGTCTTGGAAGAAATCCCGAAAGTCCGCAAGGATTTAGGCTATCCACCACTTGTTACACCAACCTCTCAAATTGTTGGTACTCAGGCCGTTTTCAATGTGCTATCCGGAAAACGCTATGAAAATATTACCAATGAGGTAAAGCTCTATTTTCAAGGTAAATACGGAAAGGCTCCGGGAAAAACCAATCAGAAAATATGTCAGATGGCCATTGGCAATGAAGATGTCATCGATGTCCGCCCCGCAGATTTACTTAAACCAGAACTAAAAAAACTTACCCAAAAAGTAGGAAACTTAGCTGAAAACGAGGAGGATGTACTGACTTATGCCATGTTCCCGGATATCGCTTCAGAATTTTTACAAAATCGAAAAGATGGTACTTTAACTCCTGAAGTTCTACTACCCGTTGAGGGTGGAGAAGCCCGTTCTAGTCGCGCACCATCTGAGTTTGTAGTACGTATGCACGGGGAAAAATATCATATTAAAGTCACTGGTACTGGACACCCCAACCAAGAACAACGTCCTTATTACCTCACTTTGGATGGTGTACCCGAAGAAGTAATAATCGAGACCCTGGACGAAATTGATATATCCGGCAGCACGAGTACTGGTACAACAAGACAAAAAGCCAGTCAACGTCCCAAGGCTAGCGAACCAGGGCATGTATCCACTTCCATGCCTGGAACCATTGTTGATGTATTGGTCAGCGAAGGTGACAAGGTAAAGGCCGGAACACCTCTTTTAATTGCTGAGGCCATGAAAATGGAAACCGAAATTCAGGCTCCAATCAGCGGTGTTATTGGTCAAATTTATATTCAAAAAGGTGACGCGGTTAATCCCGACGAAGTATTGATTGAGATAAAAGCGGAATGAGAGAAATTGTATTAGGTTCTTCTTCCCCTTATCGAAGACAGCTATTGGAACAATTACAGTTACCATTTCGGTGTTGCTCTCCAAATATAGATGAAAAACAACTAGAAAATGAAACCGCCCAACAATTAGTTATTCGCCTGGCGGAGCAAAAGGCCCTAAAAGTGGCAGAACGTTATCCTAATGCCCTGATTATTAGCTCCGACCAAGTCGCCAGTTTAAACGAAGAAATTATTACTAAACCTGGAGATTTCGACAGCGCCTATTTACAATTACAAAAAGCTTCCGGTAATTGTCTCACTTTTTATACTAGCCTCTGTTTATATAATAGCGATTCAAAGCATTTACAATTAGACATTGTCACCACTAAAGTTATCTTCCGTCACTTAAATGATGAACAAATTAAAAATTATCTAAAAAAAGATCAACCCTATGACTGCGCCGGCAGCTTTAAAATGGAAAGTCTCGGTATTGCTTTGTTTAAGCAAATTATCACTGATGACAGCTCAGCCTTGGTGGGTCTACCGCTGATTAAACTAACAACAATGTTAGCCAATGAAGGAGAGGATGTTTTAACCTAGAATTTAAAACGTCAATTATTCACTGGCGCGTGACATAAATTTACCCGTAGTGGTATTAACCTTAATTATTTCACCGATTTCTAAATATTCGGGTACTTGTAGCTCATATCCCGTGGTTAGTGTAGCGGGTTTCGTTCGCCCTGTTGCCGAAGCTCCTTTTATCGATGGGCTGGTATCGGTAATTTGTAAACTAACCGCTTGGGGTAATTCTATACCTAACAACCTATCGTCCATTAACAACGCAATTATCCCTTCTAGTCCTTCACTTAAAAAACCAGACTGGCCTTCTAATTCAGTTTTATTAATTGAATATTGAGAATAATCCTCACTATTCATAAACACGTAATCATCGCCATCTAGATAAGAAAACTGCACTGAAGCTCGAACACAATCCGCGTCTTTTAAATAATCATCGCCTTTAAATGACTCATCTAATTTTTGACCCGTGGTTAAATTATTAAAGCGAATTTTATAAAGCGTTGCAGCTCCCCTTGATGAAGGACTTTTGGCTTCTACTTGTTTTACCATATGGGGGACTCCAGTAATTTCCACCATCATCCCTTTTTTTAAATCACATGCTTTAGGCATTACCATTCCTCAATTTGCGCCAAATAGATTCACCGGCACTTTTTTCAACTAAATCTAGTATTTCTTCATGAGCGGTTAACTCTTCATCATTTGCTGCTACCACCAACAATTTATTGCGTTGTTCGGATAAACGAATAATTTTATCGCCATTATTCGCATTGTTACCATCACTATCTGAAAAAGAAAGACTTACTTGTCCTCCCGTCATGGCAAGGTAAACATCTGCCAAAATTTCGGAGTCTAATAAGGCCCCGTGCAAGTCACGGTTGGTATTATCAACGCCATAACGGCGACACAAGGCATCCAGATTATTGCGTTGCCCTGGATGTAGTTTTTTTGCCATATCTAGGGTATCAAGCACTGAACAATAATCTTCCATTGTCTTACTAATCCGTTTTAGTAAGCCTAATTCATGATTTAAAAAGCCAATATCAAAAGGGGCATTATGGATAACCAATTCACTATCTTTGACAAAATCAATAAAATCATCGACTACGGCAGAAAAAACGGGCTTATCCTCTAGAAATTCATTACTGATCCCATGCACAGATAATGCACCTTCTTCTACTTCACGCTCCGGATTAATATACTGATGGTAGGTATTGCCAGTTAAACGACGATCGACCATTTCAACACAACCAATTTCAATAATTCGGTGCCCTTCTCTTGGTTCCAAACCTGTTGTTTCTGTATCTAATACCACTTGTCGCATAATATAACCTCAACTGACCATTTGCAGCAAATTTTGTCATATTCACTAAAACAAAACAATAAACGATTGGTTTGTTATTTTTATAACATCCACTTTATTATGTAATATTCGCTACTTAATACTTGTTGGTAAAACTTTTTGTCTTCAAAAACCAGATATGGATTGAATATTTGACATCAATTTCATATACTTTAAAGCTTAAAAAAAATCCCTTAATGGGCCTTATAAAAATTATAATTATAATTTTGATAGTCTCGTATTATTAATAGAAGTTAAAGGCTATCAAACTCTTTATTTTTCACTACATTCAATGAAAAACAGCACACTTGAATCCGTTGAAGGATTAAAGCAAAAAATATTTGATTTGCAGGCAGAAGTTGCCCGTCTACGCAAGGATTATGCGGATCTAGAGCTGTCTCTTAATACGGTTATTGAACATGGCGATACGATTGAAGAAATGCTCGCTCAAAACAATGTTGACCTAAAATCTGAAATTTGTGCGCGTAAAGAAACGCTGGTTGACCTCCAATCCCAATTTCATAACATCACCCAACAAAAAGACGATCTCGAAACATTAGTTCAAATGGTTACCGAACATAGTGATGAGATAGACAATCATTGGCAAGAAAAATACCAGGTGGTAGAAGTCGATTCTCTAACAGATGGGTTAACTAATGCCGCCAACCGACGTCATTTTGATCAATATCTAAACACCGAATGGCAGCGCGCTATTCGAGAACAAAATGAAATTTCTTTAATCATGTTTGATATTGATTTTTTCAAATCCTTCAATGATCATTTTGGTCATAGCAGTGGCGATATTTGTTTAAAAGAAATTGTTAGGCTGGCGCAACAATGCATATCCCGACCCGCCGACTTATTATTTCGTTATGGCGGTGAGGAGTTTGCGGTTGTTTTACCCAATACTTCAATCGAAGGGGCCATAAAACTTGCCCATGAAATTAAAGAATCAATTGCTGATGCCAAATTAAGTCATAGCCCGGCCATTAGCTCAGATTATGTAACCGTTAGCGTAGGTGTCGATTCTTGCCGTCCCACTGCGGGTATGCAGCCCTTAGAACTCATTGATAGTGCAGATCAATATTTATACAAAGCCAAATTACATGGTAAAAATCGCGTTATATCTAAACACTGTTATACAAAGAGAAACGAAAAAATGGTAAAAAACTATGGTAGCTTTACTGAAATAAAAGAAGATAAAAAATTAGAGAGTCTAAACTTAAATTTTTTGCCTTGTTCAAAAACCGTCCAAGAACGTTGGCAACATAATGGTCTTTCTGCTGACTTTTTAGGTGATTATTTTACTGTTTTTTTTCCGAATAAAAATGATTCTGAAGCCAACCGAATTGCTGAAGTAAAAAATGCAGTCAGTTATATTGCCAATGAATTACTTGAAAATGCAATGAAATATGCGGCTGAAAATTGTATGCTCCCAACATCAATTGGCCTTTATTTGGATAATAGCACCATAGTGTTTAATGAAAGCAATCACGTCGAAAACGATCAAGCAGAAACCTTTATGGCCTATATCGAAAAGTTTATGGCCGAAGATCCCAATGATTTCTATCTTCAGCAATTAGAAAATAGTGCAATGAGTGAAGAAGGACAATCTGGTCTTGGCTTTCTCACTATGGTCAATGACTACATGGCCAAATTGGGTTGGCAATTTGAAAGCATTGATGAGACTTATACCAAAGTCACCACGCAAGTTATTATAAAATTATAAGTAAGGAATTAAAGGATATATGATTAGCATTAAAGACGAAGGTTACGAAATTAACCACGATCCTGCTGAACGTTTAGTTAAATTTGACGGTACTTTGCGCCTTCGAGGCCTGAACGAGTACCAGCCAATTTCAGACATGCTGGATAAAGCGTGTCAAGATTCGGAACATTTAACCTTAAACGTAAAAAGCCTGGATTTTTTGAATAGTTCTGGTATAGCCATGTTGTCCAAGTTTATTATTACCGCTCGAAAAAATAATGCCAAAAAAATCACTATTGTTGGTTCTAAGGATATTCCCTGGCAAGGGAAATCATTAAATAACCTTAAACGATTAATGCCGGCATTGGAATTAATTATCGAGTAAATTCAATGAAACCAACATAATTCTGGGCAAAACAAATTGGGTATGGATACAAATAGCAATATCGTTCGCAAACAAATCAGTTTGATTTTGGTTGGTTCCTTTATCGTGTTTGTCATTTTGCTTATTGCTGCGCGTATTAGTACCCATAACTTGGAAGAAAATGCCCAGCGTTTGGAAAACTTAGTCACTCAAAACAATGCCAAATACCAACAACTCACCATAATGAGTGATAGCATCCGCGAAAGGATGCTAATATTTTTTGACATTATAAACTCCGACGATATTTTTCAAGTTGATAGTCTGATTTTAGAAAGTGCCAGACGAGCGGCCATATTTATCAAGGCCAGAAATGCTCTACTACGTTTAGAACTTACTGCTGAACAACGCCTTCAAATCGAAAATCAGAAAAAACTTTTATCCGATTCACAACGTGTTTTTTCTTCGATTACCGAACAAGTAATGGATGGACAAACCAATATATCACAAGAAGAAATAAGAAGTGTTCGCAAGGCCAATGCTGCAGTTTTAACCGATTTAGAAAAAATTCGAAATCAGCAGACTATGTTAGGATTACAAGAATTGATTCTGGCAAAAGAAGCTAATGAGGCGTCTGAAGGAAAAATAACCCTATTAGGGATTACCGCTTTTATCCTAAGTTGCTTGGTCATCGCCTTTATCATCAAGCAATTAATCACCCAAGGAAAAGCATTAGCACAGGCATTGCACGAACTAAAAGGGTATAACGCAACCTTGGAACAACGAGTCGAACTGGGTGCTCAAGAATTGATGGAAGCTCGTGAAGATAATATCCGCATGAGTGCCGAACTCGATATTAATCGCCAATTACAACAAATTATTTTGCCAACACGAAGTGAATTGGCAGAAATCGAACCCTTAGATATTGCCACTTATATGGAACCTGCCGAAGAAATCGGTGGCGATTATCTCGATGTATTAAAACATAAAGATGGTTTCTTAATCGGTATTGGCGATGTCACCGGGCATGGCTTAGAAAGTGGCATTATTATGCTCATGACTCAAAGCATGGTACGTAGTCAAATACTACACAATTTAGACAATATGAAACTACCTTTGGGTCATGTTAATGAGACATTATTTCAAAATATAACCCGTATGAGTAGCAATAAGCATTTAAGCTTGTTATTGCTCAATTATCAACATATCAAAGATAATAACGCTGATGCTCAAGGTGTTTTTCAATTAACCGGTCAACACGAATCTGTCATCGTAGTCCGAAATAATGGTGACTTAGAAGTCATTGATACCGAAGCTCTTGGATTTCCTGTCGGAATGGTCGATGACATTAACGAATTTGTTGAAATTACCCAAGTTAAATTACGACAAGGAGACCTGGTAGTACTTTACACAGATGGTATTACAGAAGCAGCCAATGCTAAAGAAGAGTTATATGGATTTGAACGTCTATGTCAGCTTTGCCAAGAACAACATAGGCTGAGCGCACAACAAATTGTCGATAATATAATCTCCGACGTACAAAACTATATTGGTGAAAAAGCCATTTACGATGATTTATCATTAGTCGTTTTTAAGCAACGATAAGGCGTTTCAAACTAAACAATCACCGACTCACAGCATTCGTATTCCTACTCATCTCCCTTCGGTGTTTTTCAACCTAAATTAATCAGTTGAGCCGTAGCGAGGATGGATAAAGTGCTGAAGGTTTAGAATTTTATGGGTTATTTTGGTGCGGCCGGCTAGGCTTTATTCGTAGTCACCCTACGGGTGCAGTCAAAATGTTCCAGAAAAATCTTAAAATTTAGTACTTTAGCCGTTCGCAGTAGGGGCAACTGATTAATTTAGGTTCAAGTAAGTTATCATCATCCTTTCTCATCCAAGCAATCCTTATTATCCTAGAAAAATCAGTTGATTTCGTAGCGAGATCCAGCCTGGACGGCCCCAACCCAAATATTCCGGTAAGTCCTTCGGCTCTGCACTTGATTTAACGGTGCTGTAATATGAGTAAGGATAAATGGCATATAGAAAAAGTCATGTTTAATATTATGCGGGGTCAAAACAGCAAGCTAACTACAAAACCTGATTTTAACACAATAGGTGCCACTATTAACCAAGAGAAACTTTCAACCTGTCTCACAACTCTTGTTCACATCATCAAAAATGATGGCGAACAATACTTTCCCATCTTTGAACACCTCCAAAAAGAACTGAATGAATATAGACGTTTACTGGCCATAAAAGAGATCACTATAAATATGGCAGAGCAAGACGAAAAAGAAAACCAAGCCCTACAACCTAAGGCATGACTGAGTTGACATGACTAAAACCAAACTGCTGCCATTTGGCATTTGATAAAAAAAAACGGAAATTTCTCTATAATGTTTTTTTAAATGAAGGTAAATATGGTGATATTGACCTAAACCAGTACTTGATGTCAGCTAAATTTTCCTAAACTACCTCCAAAAAGCAGGCCGAATTCAAGTTCCAAGTGCACCAGGAATTTGCCTAGATCCACATCTGAAATGTAGATAGGATATTTTTTGTTAGCGTACTCTCTTTTTCCTTTTATTTTCTTCAGGAAATATTGGCTCTTCTGCACCATCCATATCCAAGAACCATCTTACATCTATATCAAGAAACTGGCTGATCAGTTTCAAGTCCTTGTCATAAATTGGTCTGTTACCGTTTTCGATATCCGCATAAGTTGTCCTTGCCAAGTCTAGTTCAACAGCTACTTCAATTTGCTGTTTGACACGGCCTATTCTGGCCTCTCTTATTCTATCTCCACATATATTTTTTGAGCCTTTCATAGATGCCTCTTTAAATGTTTTTAAAAAGACTATCAAAAAAAACCTTTACTAAATCCGGAAATGCCGGCATTATACAAATAAATCCAATAATACCGTCATTATTTTTTTGCGATAAAAGATGTATTAGGTATCAGGTGGAGTATCAAAGACCAATATCCTCATATAAACAAGGAGATAAATATGGATAAAAAACATGTAGAAGATTTAAAAGTATCAATAAAAAAAAGACTTATAGATAGGTGTACATAAAAGGTTAAGCTTATATCCTGAGAATTTCTACTGGAGGTAAAATATGAATAATATAGATGAATTTACTCTCAAAAAAATTGTTTTATACCTGGACAACAAAAGTCTGGAACTCAAAATAGTCGGCCCCAAAAATAATATTGAGCTTAATGAATTAAAAGAATTAGATAAAAAAGAGCGGGTTAAATTTCAGATTATTGACGCTTCTTCCAGTTTTATTTCTCATAAAGGTATTTTGCAAAAAATACTTAATGATTTATCTGGTCAAAAATCATTTTCTGAAATTGTTGACCGTAATTTAAAAAGCCCCAGCTTGCTACAAATCTGCGCTTCAAATGTATGGCTAAGAAAGACAGCACTCTCCCTTGAAGAGTTTGAAAAAAAAGTACATGAAGAAAATTTGACATTAGATAACTATAAAAAATTGAAAAAATAGACATTAATAATAGTATTAATCAATCATTTTTCACAAACTAAAATAACAAAAGGAAATGGAGCAAGCCTAATTCTTTTGTTTTTGGTGGCTTCAAATCGGAAAATCGTTAAGAACAGTATGTTTCAATTCAGTTTTTTACATCAAGGTAGGTGTTTGCACTATTTGTTAAACAATCACTAATCATACAGCAGGGCTTCCATATTGAACTTTTTATTTGCAGCAGCTGACCTAAAGCGGTACTTGATATAACTAAACTTTCCTATAATTTTTATCCGAAAGCAGTAATTTAAAAATCAACTTTCTCTGACCCATCGATTGGAAATAATTAAAAGATGGGAAATAGATTGATAACGCCCCGCTCTGTGGCAAATATGGAGCGGAGCGTAATATTTGTCCAAAAGCAGCGCTTTGTTATACGGGACTTGAACTAACCTCAAACTGCCCTCACTCAGCCAGAAACGGTCATTCACTTAATTACCTAAAACAACATAACTAAGCGAACCATTGTTTATTCTTCGATCTTGGCCCTATTTATTCTTAAATGCGTATCTCAATATTCGGTGCTGTTTTAAAGTTAACTTGAAAACTCAATAATTTCACTTTCTCGGGCTAATCTTCTGTCAATAAGACTTTCCTTTACCGTGGTCACATCGGATGTATAAATTACATGGGCGAGGCTATTCTTCGCACGTGTGGATGTAACATAGAACAATCTACGGGTGCGATCCAAACCAGTTTCTTCACCCTCATCCCTTTTCTTTTGGCTTGATCGAGAAAGCTCTTTCGCTCCAAAATACTGCTCGTAAGAAAATAAGAATCCGCCTGCTTCATCATCGTCCATGATCACCATAACACGCTGGAATTCGTTGCCCTTCACGCCTTGATGGGTTCGAAAAATTGAGTTCTCATCAATGTAGTCTTTATAGTTCCGAATTTGAAAAAAATCAGTCTCTAAGGCTTCAGCCCACGCAGAAATCTCGCTGTCATCCCGCTCTTCAGTTTCTTCTTCGACCTCCAGTATGGCTCGTGCTTGGCCTGGCCTTGATTCAACCTGACTTTCTTCGGAAGCTGGTACAAACGACTGCAATTTCTCTGGAATTCTCAGTAACTTGTGCTCAGCAAGCACTTCTAAAATTGCGCGAAAGCTGGCCTTATCATTTGAAACCACCTCTCTAAATGCATGTTCCGCGACTCGGGCAAGCGCGAGTGGGTCTTCCTTGTTAGCGTCAAGCACACTTGCTTCCAAAAGCGGCGACTTACTTTCTCTCAAGATGGACATCAATTCGGATCGTCTTTCCTCCTGGCTCGCCTCAGCCAAAGGAAAAACAACGCCAGAGAAAAAGTTCAGCTCGGTATTCTCACCTTCAGAAATTTGATCTTTAATTTTGTTTGATTTTGAAAGTTTGTCCCAAAGATCATCAAAACCAAGCCGACGCCCAGCCATTTTATGTTCTAAAAGTAAGATAGCGGTTTCTTTAGATTGAGTATCCGTCCAATCCGTGTCACCTGTAATTTCCACCATGGTCTCACGAATTTCTGCCTCGACATTATTTTTGTCTGAAACACCATGTGGAAGCAAAAAATATCGAACGTAACCTTCTGCAGCTCCGTCTCGGGCATACTGAATACGTTTATCATATTCATTACGAATTTGATTACCCAAGCCAACAATACGCCGCACTGAGCGGTGGTTCATTTTCTTGTCAAAAGTGATCCAACCGTTTGGCTTAGTATTACCCAGCTCAGGTTCGCCCCCGCCAAAGATGCGCTGCATCGTATCTCCAAACAAGCCAATAACAATCCTATCCGATTTGGCATCTTTCAGGTCAAAAAATGCATTAACTACACCTTTGTTGCAGTCCTGACTTTCGTCAATAAATATAAAAGGGAACTTGTTTACAATGACTTCTGCCATCATCGGCTTGGTAGTTAGAAAGTTTGAGAAAATTTTCAAGACATCCGCGTGCGATAACGAATTTTGGGAAGAGTTGACACCATCTGGATCGTAAATGAATGAGCGTGGTTCCGATAACCATTCCATTTTTTCCGTCAGATGGATGATAGCCCTTTTTCGAGCATCAGAAGCCTTTCCTGCTCAACCTTTTGTTTCTTTTTCCTTAAGATCTTCTAAGTCGGTAGGGATTTTTTCCAAGTACCATTTGCGAATATCCTCATTGAACCCGGCAATAGCAGACCAACAAAAACTATGAATTGTCGAAACCGCAAAGATTGGATTTTGCTCAATCCGATCCACGATTTCGTTTGCTGCGTTGTTCGTAAAGGTAACCACCGCGATTTGTTTTCCTTGACGAATAAAATCACCAGAATGCTCATTTTTTAGAAATTCAAGGGCCTCTTTTAGGGAGTAGGTTTTACCTGAACCCGCCCCCGCAAAGGTGATGAAACTTTTTCCCGAACCAATGCGCAGACACTCTCGAATAGCAGTGTCAACAATACTGTCGTGATCGGCGGGTTTTGTTTCTGCCAAGTAAAATTCTTCTGACATAATTCCCCCCCCTACGCTTTTGGTGAAAGTTGAATTTCGAGCCAAGTAAGACCATCGCTCATATATCTGGGGGCATTGAAGCTGTTCACCTCATTGTCTGCGAGGTGGAAGAGGCAATTGAAGGCGAAGTCCCCCTTCTTTAAATCTTGTACATAGTCATAAAGTGACTCCGATAAAGATTTAGTGCTATTTTCAAAATCAGTTTTCGCATCTTTTAGCTTTTTGATTTTCTGGAAATAATCATCCTCGAAATTAGCCAAAATCAGTGCATCTTCAAAAGTTCGAGATAAAATCTCCTTCCCTTTAATCTGCGTTGGCTTTTGGTAAGCAACGTAAAGCGGCGCACCTTGGCTTTCCGTAGCATGTTCTTTTTGGGGTAAGGCCACCAAGTCATCCAAGGCTTCTTTCTTAGGATGCCATTTCTTCAACGTATCATTGTTGGTTTTTTGATCTGAATCATTTTGCGGGAAACAAGACTTCCCTTTGTTATCAACTGAGTCAAGGTCTGTCAGCACTAAGGTCGACACCCCAAGCTTCTCGACTAAATCTCTGTACTTGTGCGTGTGTGCACCGTTCACCTCCAGCATAGAAATATAACGGTTCGACAATTTCGGAAAGCTCTTGGAAATAAACTCAGGTACAAGAAGACTCTCAGCTTGGCCTTCAACAAAAATAATGCCATCGGCGAAGAAAATGTCGCAATGAGTGAGTTTCAAATGCTTTCTAACAAATAGAAGCTCATCTTTCGGCTTCGCAAAAAGCTCAGACATGTTTGCAATTGATGTATGGTCCATCGAGATGGTAGCGTCTGCATCATTTCGCCGGAAGTAACGTAAATCCTTGAAGTCAATATCATTAATAATATGACTTGAGTGGGTGCTAATCACGAGCTGCGTCTGGTATTCAGGCTTATCTACTTTAGTTTTATTGTCTCGCAAATCAGGATGGTTCCGCAATGTATCATAAGCTTTTGATACAAATACGCGCTGGACTTGCGCGTGAAGATTTACTTCCGGTTCTTCGAGTAAAACCAAGTGAATTGGCTCAATTATTTCTTCTACATTGCCTTCTGAAGAAGCCGATTTTCCAATACGCATCCATTTATCGCGAAATTCTAGAAGCCTGAATGTTAAGTATATGAGATTTTGGTAACCAAGCCCTAAGTAATTTTCAGGAAGAAACTCTTCCTCCTTTTTGTCAAAACGATATCGAACCGATGAAGATTTTTGCAGAGCATCCGTTCCGCTAATTTTCGCAGAAATTTCAACAGTTGGGTTACCACCAATACCAGGATAACCCATACTTTGTAGCTCTTCGAAAGGTGCCTCAAACTGAGTGTTCAATCTATCGGTAAAGTCCTTTTCTAACTTTTGTTGTTGCCCTAATACTTTGAGGTCGTCGGCCTCAGGGAAATCTTCTGGGTTCAAAATACGCTCATAATATTCACGAAGTAACTTGTTGAGCCGCTGTTTTTCTGAATACGGCCCTTTTTGATCTGTGTTATCTTCAGCCCCTAATCCGCGTTGCTCAGATATAACGTCAATTCGAATTAACTTTTTCAAAGCTTCAGATTTGAGAGGCTGCAGGACTTCTTTAGCAGTAGGCTCTGCCTCTTTGCTCAAAATGTAGTGCTTTTGCTTAATGAACTTACTGAAATTCCGACCTTTCTCCAAGAAATCACATAGGTCTTTAGGCCACAGACTTACCTTACCTTTGTGTTTGGACACTACACCTCTCGTATCAACGAACTCACGGCATAGCTTGGAGATATCGACTGCTTTGTAAGTTATGCGAACGAATAGAGAACCACCGCACCATTCCAAACCTGGGAGAATGTCACGAACTTTGTATGCCTCACTAGCTTCCGCTGTGATCTCTATGTCTAAACTCGGCAATAAACTAACTAGGGCATTAGATAGCTCCTCCATTTCCTCGCTAGCTGGAAATGCTTGTTCAACTTGTTTGCCTAGCTTTTGAATTTCCTTCCAATTCCGCTTCGAGATATCTCGAACTTTTAGGTTGTCTGGACTTCTCAGGAATGTGAATAGCGCCCCAATGCAAGACGTTTTTCCACTATTGTTAGCACCGACAAGAACAGTTGTTTGATCATCAAGAACTAAAGTTACATCGGCTAGTCGCCGATAATTTTTCAAAGCGAAGGAGGTTATTTTCATATATCAAAACCTTAAAAAATTAACCGGTTAAAACATGAGGTCTTACATTTAACATTATTTCTTTCTCTAATTTCGGTCAATGTTCGTTAAGAGTTCAGACTTGTGATAACTCAAGTTAAAAAATGTGGTGGGGAAATCTGCCAATTTATGCTCATTTTTGTTAATTTTGTGGAGTACGCAAGATCGAGAAATGGGATTTTTAAAGCATTAATGTAACTCTGTCCCAATCAAAGTTTTAAATTTCTAGTTTTCACACAGGCTGAGTCGTAAGCACACACACTAGTGCGATGCCGTATACCAATGCATTGACCAGAACCGTTTAATTATGCAGTAATTTTGCTCCAGACTCAACAATGTTATTTTTAGCCATCAATTCCTTTCTGGGTAACAACACATTTTTGAGAAATAATCAGCTTATAGAAAAATTCAAGCAAAAAAAGAGGGAGTATTATGTTAATAATTTCCCCAATATTGACGTATGCTCAAAATTATTAGTAGTTGTTTGAATTGCTGCTTTTGATTTAAATGATAAACAGGAAAAAAAACATTGAATTACCGTTCAGGGACGTTTTTGTTAATTAAGTTAACAATCTAAAATGGTATTTTTGTAGGATAAACCAGAGCTATTTTAGTTCAACAATGAATTTCCGTCGATTGGGATTGAAAGGATAATAGTTTCTCAAATCTCGAACAAGCTTGAGTCATTAAGGGATTTGGTAATCGTATGGCTAACACCAGCTTGACTGATGCTGACTTTAAGACAGAGTTCCACCAACTCATACACTGAACTGCAATCCAATAAAAACCTACACAGGACGATTTTCATTTAAAATGTTAATCACTTGATTATCAGGAAAAACCGCGCTGATTTGAACCTTGCCACCCAAAGCCTCAATATAATCTTTGAGTGTGGACAGGCGCATATCTTCTCTGCGCTCCATACGAGAGACATTTTCCTGCTTAATCCCTAAAAGCTTCGCCATACTTTCTTGTGTGATGTTGTGACTCTTGCGGATTTCTTGAAGTGTCATATATTCTTCACGCAGTTGCTGGAAACGGGATTCTATTTCTTGTTGATCCTCATCAGAGAGTTTATCCCACATATTTTGCATTTTATCGCTCAACATATTAGTGCTCCTATTCTTTACTCTTTAAATGGTGGTCAAAACGTTGGTCAGCTTTCTTGATTAAATCCTTATAAAATCGTTTCTGGGGCTTTCCTGCCTTATCCCCAGCAACCAATAAAATGGCCTCTCGTTTGGGGTCAAAGGCAAAGGCTATCCTCCAAACACCCCTATCAGCATTAAATCTTAGTTCCTTCATATTGTCATACATTGACCCTTCAAGCGTATCGGCATGAGGTCGCTTAAGCTGTGGGCCAAATTCTTCCAAAAGCTTAACTTTTGCAAAGAGTTCCTTTTGAACACTTAAAGACAAGGCTTGAAATTCCAGCTCAAAGTCAGGGTGTATATCAACAGTCCACGTCATTTAATACTCTTTCTCCTTTAATAACTATGCACCTAAAAGCATATGCAGTCAAGTGCATATTTAATTTACCCTAAACCACGAACTAGAGGTATTGTATCGCTATAGCTTAAAATAAAGTAGAAAAAACACATTCATTAACCAGATATTAGAGAGATTACGATGTAATGGACTAAAGCCTCATTCTCAAGAGAGATAAACACACTTATTCCAAGTTTGGCGTAGCAATATCATTAATCAGAAAATAATTAAAAAAATGCACAACATAAAAATTGGGCAACCCGAACTATTATTGAATAACAAGTGGTTAGCATTTTCATTTTTTATAATCCGATCCCTATGGTAAATTGGTAGGTATACTCTCAATGGCATCAGGCGAAGAATTAAACTAAGAGGATATACTCACCCAAGCCTTTTTTGAACACACCTACCCCGAGGGAGTGCTAAGCATCCTCAATAAAAGGCAGGAATCAAATAACGCAGGAGCAGTTGCCGGCGACTGCATGGATGCAGGAGGTAGAGCGAAGCATGGAGCCAGAGCCGAGTAGACAACAGCTGATTTTTCTAGGATTATCAAAGCAACTGGTTTAGCCATACAAAATCCATAAAAAAAACAGTCTAACCAAATTATTTTTTGAGTATATATTAATACTCTAAATATCACTTTAGGTATTGTTTTATATATACTTATTGCCATGCACAAAAGTTTTTGACAGCCATTTCCTCTTGAATTCAAGGGCATTTTCTACTATAATCTCGGTCGTTTTTTCATCGATAACAGATTTCCACGCGTATTCTGAATTAAATTCAGGTTTACGGCAGTCTACCCATAAAAATCGAGTTAGCATGCATCCACTTACATTACTCTTATTACTGCCAATATTTGCTGCCATTATTATTATGGCGGTGCCTAACCAGGCTACCCAATTGATCCGGAAATTGGCTATTGGAGCTTCAGCACTCACATTCTTAGTTTCTCTTTCACTTATTTTTCTATTTGATAATCACCTTACTTCCCTACAGCTGTACCATGTCGTACCTTGGAATCCTCGATTAGGAACCTCTTTTTCATTGGGTATTGATGGCCTTTCATTACCTTTAATATTACTATCCACTTTGTTAAGTCTAGTGGCAATCCTAGCATCCTCATCCATAACAGAGCGGGTAAAAAGTTATTATTTGTTTATGCTAATGCTGGAATCAGCCATGTTGGGTGTTTTTATGGCCCAAGACTGGTCTCTTTTCTACTTGTTTTGGGAGTTCACACTAATTCCTTTATTTTTCCTCATCGACCGCTGGGGTGGCCCTAAACGCCATACAGCCTCTTTGAATTTTGTTTTATACACAATGGGTGGCTCAGTTTTTATGTTGTTGAGCATTTTGGTACTATTTGACGCCTCACCGAATCATTCTTTTTCCATCCTCAGTATGCGTACTGCCGCAAGTCAGTTACCAGTCGATACTCAAATATTAATCTTTTTAGGTTTTTTAATTGGCTTTGGGGTAAAAATGCCTATTTTCCCCATCCATGGGTGGTTACCACTGGCCCACGTACAAGCACCTAGCCCCGTAAGTATATTATTATCTGGAGTTTTATTAAAAATGGGCTCTTATGGCCTGATCAGAGCGGCGGTTACCCTTCCCCAAGCAGTAATTGCTTTACAGGACATTTTAGCAGGATTAGCACTATTCAGTTTGGTTTATGGTGGATTACTTGCCTGGAAACAAACGGATTTAAAACAAATGATCGCTTATTCGTCGGTGAGCCATATGGGCGTAGTGTTATTAGGTATCGCTGCACTTAATGAAGCCGGATTGAGTGGTGCAATTATGCAAATGGTTGCCCATGGTTTAGTTGCAGGAGCCCTATTTTTATTAATTGGCCTATTGTACGAACGGACTCACACCCGAGAAATCACCCACTATAGCTCGTTGATTCAAGTCATGCCTAAATTTGCCGTATTTACCACTCTAGCCTTCTTGGCTGCAGTAGCTATGCCAGGCACTGCAAGTTTTGTCGCTGAGTTACATGTGCTCATCGGTGGCTTCGAACGCTGGAACTGGGGAATTGCTTTCTTAAGTCTCGGCGTATTAATCAGTGCCGCTTATGCAATTCGAACCGTCACACGATTATTTACTGGACCAGTGAGAAGTGAGATGCAATCAATTCCCGATTTACGCCCCACTGAAATGCTGTCGGCCTCTATTCTCACCTTTTTAGTGATTTACTTAGGTTTCTTTCCATCAGCTTTATTAGACATTATGGCCGCTACCGTATCCAGTATGAGTAATATATTCTATGCAGCCATTCAATTTAAAATAAACTCAGGTCTTTAGAGTTCTATATGGTGAGTCGAGTTGTATAAAAGTTATTTTGTCAGAGTCGTTTAAACGTTTATAGGAATAAAAATAAATTGTCTCAGAAGCCCAACGTAAAAACTGTCACAAGCAAAGATATTCGTACCCAGTTACGAGAAACCGTCGAGCATTTCGAACATTTTTTACCTGCTCAAGCTTCTATTAAAGATTTCGTCCACCACAATACCTTGCACGGCTTTCAACATTTACCATTTGCCGAAGCCGTTAAAGCTGCAGAACAATATAATGGTGCGAGTGGTTTTCTAGAGGAAAAGCATTTCCAAAAGTTTTACCAACAGGGTCGAATCAATTCTGCGGATCTAACTCATGTACTCACTGCCGATAAAGACTTTAATTTAGAGCAAATTTTTTATCAAAATCAAGCACGACAAATAAGCATTAAAGATCTATTGCTTGCCATGCTAATTAAGCCCTTTAAAAATCTCACCGATAGTCAACTCACTTGGCAACTAGAAGAACTCAATGCTCAGTATTGTTTTCAAGATGATGTCAGCCACAATAGCCGCCAGACTTTATTAAAATCGCATCAGGCCGATGGCGGCGAATATTCCGAACCTGCTGCTATTTCTCGTTTATGGGAAGCCTGTCTGGAAAAACTTGAGTTAGAACATTTTATTCTGCATCCTGAGGAAATGCTCGATTTATCAGCCGAACAAATTAATAAAATTCTAAAAATGACCGCCAGTAGCGAGGAAGAAAATTCTACGCAACATCACGGCGTACATCGAAAAATGCAAAAACAAGCAGCTATCGAATTAGGTGAGCTATTAGCCCAAGTTGGCAAGACTATTACGCTAAGAGGATTATTAATAGCCTTAACAGGTGAAGATATTTTGGATGAAATTCGTCCATTAATGATCCGTTATGTTTCCAGTTATTTGGATCAGGGAATGGCCTCCTGGCACCAAGATCGCGACAAGGGGTTTTATCAAAGTTGGCGTACGAATGCCCATAATGATCTAATATGGTTATTTGAAACACTACCAGATTGGCATGATACTTTGGAGTCTTTACCCGATGAATCTATAGAAGTAGTGATCCAGGAGTTACAATATTTAGACTTGCCTCAAAATCGCTGGAGCCATTACCTGGATTGCTTAGTCATGGAATTACCCGGTTGGTCAGGTATGTTTTTATGGCGGCATAACAACCCCGGTTATGCAGGACTCAAAGACATCCCCGTAGAAATGATGGATTATCTAGCGGTTCGCCTTATTTTAGAACGCCTTTTTGCCAAACGTCTCTGCGCAGAACAATGGCAATTTGACGCGAGTTTAGACATGTTCCGCTGGTATTTTCGTCGCCACCGCTCTGAATTTATTGTTCGTTATACACTCTTTAACAAACGTCTGCCCGAATACCTCACTTCTCAGGCTCAAAGGCAATTAGAGCGGGCTCGTCATGGAAATGTCGAAACCAATAGTTGGCAAAGTTTGGGAGATATATTTTGGACCTGGCTACATACTCCCGCAGCAGGAGGCAACGCCAGTTATAGTATTTTTGACCATGCCTGGAAACTCTTTTACCTCGCCCAACACTTAGGAATGAGCGGTGCCATGGTGCGCTCGTTATCAACTCAGCAAATCGATACTGTATTTAGTCTTCTTGGTCAGCTAGATAAAGATAAGCGAGGATTTATTTGGTTGCAGGCTTATGAGCATCATTATCGCGAGCAAATGCTTAATATGCTAGTCAATAACAAAAATCGCGGTACTTGGAAAACCAGAAGTAAACGTCCTGAAGCACAGACCGTTTTTTGTATGGATGATCGGGAGGAGGCATTCCGGCGTCACTTGGAAGAACTCAACCCTGCCATCGAAACATTAGGAGCTGCGGCTCATTTTAACGTATTTATTGATTGGAAAGGTGTCGACGACGAACAATCATCACCATTATGTCCCGTAGTTGCCGTACCCGCTCATGAAATTCATGAAAAACCGGCACCTAACTATTTAGGTGCCTATACTGTCCATAAAGCACGCTATGATCTGCGTCATAAACTGAAAAACCTGCTCCATCAAGAATCTCATCGCAATCTTTTAAGCACCGCGGTACTAATTGCTCTTTCTGCACCGGCATCTTTAATGTTATTAATCGGTAAAATTATTTTTCCATTAAAAACCGGGCAAAGCATCGACAAATCCATTCATGATTTTGAGAGTGATATTCCTACCGATCTGGTGGCTAACTGCGACACACCGTTGGACAATCCCGGTCCAGAAAATCGTCAAATCGGTTTTACCGATCATGAGCAAGCCGATCGCGTTGAAACTTTGTTACGTAATATGGGATTAATTAACGAATTTGCTCCCTTAGTGGTAATTTTTGGCCATGGCTCTATCAGTCAAAATAATCCCCACCTTGCGGCTTATGACTGTGGTGCTTGTAGTGGCCGCCATAGTGGTCCAAATGCACGCACTTTTGCCTTTGCAGCCAACCGACCCGAAGTTAGAGCTATTTTGAGTGAACGCGGTATAACTATTCCCGAAGATAGCTGGTTTATTGGTGCTGAACATAATACCTGTGACGAATCTATTATTTGGTATGACTTAGAAAAAGTTCCCCAAACACTACAGACAAACTTGGAAAATCTAAAAAAACAAATCTTTCAAGCTAGTCTATTCTCAGCCCACGAACGTTGTCGACGTTTAGCCTCTGCTCCGAAAAAGCCCAGCTTACAACAAGCCTTTGACCATATAGTCGGACGTTCCTATGACTTTACCCAGGCCCGTCCAGAATTAGGACATGCGACAAATGCCATTGCTTTTATTGGCCGACGTTCATTAACTCAAAGTGCATTCCTAGATAGACGTGGATTTTTAATTTCCTATGATCCCACCACTGATCCAGATGGAACCATAGTCGAACGATTATTATTGGCCAATGGTCCTGTGGGAGCTGGAATTAGTTTGGAATATTATTTTTCCACCATCAACAACGATATCTATGGTAGCGGTTCCAAAATTACCCACAATGTTTCCGGATGGTTTGGGGTAATGGATGGCACTAATAGTGATTTACGCACTGGCTTACCAAGACAAATGATTGAAATACATGAAGCCATGCGACTGCAGGTAGTCGTGGAAGCAAAAGTGGAATTACTAACCGAAATATATTCACGCCAACCAGCCTTACAAGAATTAATTGGCAATGGCTGGATTTTAGTTTGTGCCATTGATCCTGATACTGGTGACCTTTCTGAATTTAAAATTGGCGAAGGTTTCGTGCCATGGCAAGGTGAAGTAAGCCAACTAACCGTGGTTGAAAAGTCTACCGATTGGTACGATGGTTTGGAATACCCACTGGCTCCAGCTTTAATCGCGAAAAAGGGAGAGTACTAAATGTTAGCAAAATTTATCTATTTATTGCCCCTACTTCCTCTACTAGCCGCATTTTGGATTGGTTTAAGCTACATTTTTGGCCATAACCGTGGTGAAAGCGGTGAAAAAATGACTGCTAAAATGGCCAGTGTAGCTTCTCTAAGTGCTTTAATCTTAATTCTCATCATTGATCTTCAGGCCATGTTAATAGGTGTGCCAGGCTCGGTCACTATTACTAATTGGTTGAGCAGTGGAAATTATCAAATCAACATTAGCTTCTATTTGGATACCTTATCTTTATCTTTACTCACATTAATCAGTCTAATCAGCTTTTTAACCATCCGTTTTTCAATAAACTATTTGCACCGAGAAGCTTCATTTCAGCGCTTTTTTATTATTTTATTAATTTTTTCAGCGGCTATGTTTTTAATTGTCAGTGCCGGCAATATGGTATTAACTTTCGTCGGTTGGGAAATGGCAGGCGTTTGCTCTTATCTTTTGATTGCTTATAATTTTGATCGGCCAATACCTACCACAAACGCCAGTCGTATTTTCATTACCAATCGTATTGGAGATGCAGGACTTATTGCCAGTATCGTTCTATCTTTTATGTGGATTGGTGATATCGAATGGCATAAGGTGTTGCAACAACCGAATAGTTTATCATCTCTACAACTGGATTTAATTATTGGTGGTTTTTTATTGGCAGCATTAGTGAAATCAGCCCAATTTCCATTTTCACCTTGGATTAGCCGAGCCTTAGAAGGGCCTACCCCATCCAGTGCTATATTCTATGGGTCTTTAATGGTTCACTCCGGTGTTTATCTGATGCTGCGCTTACAACCCTTATTACAACAAAACGAAACTCTTTTAGTCATAATTGCCATATTTGGTCTGATTACCGCTTTATATGGATATTTTACCGGACTGGTTCAAACCGATGTGAAAAGTGCCTTTATTTTTTCGACCATTGCCCATGTCGGTTTAATGTTTTTACTGATCGGTTTAGAATTTTTTGTCCTGGCCAGTTGGTATTTAGTCTTACATGCTATTTGGCGAGCCTATCACTTTTTACATGCTCCTTCTCAAATGCACAATATCAATCAAGCAGCGCGTTCAGTTCCCGCTTGGTTAGCCCAGTTTAAAATTTTACATACTGCGAGTTTACAACGATTTTGGTTAGATAATATTAGCAATTGGATGATTGTGAGACCCATGAATGCTTTAGCCCATGACGCCCAAAGCTTTGACGAAAAAATCGTGAGTCGTCTGATCGGAAAACCCAAACAACAATACATAATTTCTTCTTTAGCCAATTGGGAAAAAAATAAAGATACTTTGCAAATGACCGACAAGGCAGCAATGGTACAAGGTCATGGCCTAATTGGATCATTTATGGAATGGTTGGCCTCACTGATGGAATGGTTTGAAGAACATCTGATCCTCAAAAGTGGAGGAGAAGGTTTATTAGATTTAGTGCAAAAAATAGGAACCAATTTACAAAAAATTGAAAACCTATTAAATCAACCCCGTTACTTAATGATTTTGGTTTCCATCACATTTATTATAATTATTTAGGAAGATAGCCAGCAATGATATTCATTGAAGTCCCCTGGACAGACCAGATCGGATTCCCCATATTGGCAACAATGCAGCTGTTCCCTCTTTTTGCTGCGAGCATATTATTTTATTTTCGTCATAGTAAAAGCTTATTTCGACTGGCAGCCCTAGCCTGTGTGATCGAAATTTTACTCGCCATATATTTATATCTTAGCTACGAAAGCCACACCGACACGATGCAATTTGCCGAACAATTTAAAATATTCGGTCCTTTGGCGTATCACGCAGCAGTAGATGGTGTGAGTATTATTTTTATCCTTCTAACCACGGTTTTAACCTTTTTGGTGCTACTCTATGGAAAAACCATTCCATTAGCTCGTCCTTATCATTTCCCTCCTATTCTACTGGCGGTGGAGGCATCTGTTATAAGCCTCTACTGCAATGTAGATTTACTCTGGTTTGCACTGATTTCTCTCATTGAAATAGTTTTGGTCGGTATTTTATTATGGCGTTGGGCGACCTCCCCTGACCGCGCCTTGGCTATGACTCGTTATTTACAATTTATGGGCTTTAGCCTAAGTCTATTTTTGGTTGGAGTTATTATGCTAGGCTGGAATTATGCCGACATGCATAATGGAATTTGGTCTTTTGACTTATACACCCTGGCTCAAAACGAGATCCCTCTCAAGTTTAGTTCAATTATTTTCTTTTTATTATTTTATGGCCTCGCTATTCGAATCCCTCTATTCCCCTTACATGGCTGGCTACCCGTTGTCTTAGAACATGGAACCATCGCCCTGGCCCCAGTATTTTTATTAGGCTTAAAAATCGGTGTCTATGGCATGTTACGATTTGTTTTTCCCATCGTACCAGATGCGGTTTTAGAATGGCATGAGTTTATTGTCGCTTTTGCAGTAGCAGGCGTATTCTACGCAGCATTATTGGCCTTAATGCAATTAAATTTGCGCCGCTTATTATCCTTTGCCGTAGTCAGTCATACCAGTATTCTAACCATTGGTTTATTTAGCCTTAATCCGATTGCTTTCCAAGGTAGCGTTATGTTATCGGTTAACTTCGGTCTGGCCACTTCCGGCTTAATGTTTATGATTGGCTTTATCTACTGGCGTACCGGAACCTTATTGCTTTCCAGACTCGGTGGTTTATTTGAATTACTTCCTTTGGTAGGCTTTGCCTTTTTAATCGCAGGTTTATCCATTGTTGGAATGCCAGGCACACCGGGATTTGATGCGGTACATTTGGTTTTGGAAGCCTCTATTGAGCGCTTTGGAGCCCTGGTCACGATTGCCGCAGCAATTGGAAACGTCATCGCCGCAGGCTTCTTATTATGGTCATTTCAACGGGCATTTTTAACTCAAAACGATAACTTCATGGTATTAAATCGTTCTTCAACCAGTGAACTAAAAATGGAAAAGTTTATCGCTGCCAGTATTATTTTAATGCTGCTACTGGCAGGATTTTTCTCCGAACCTTGGTTGCAATTAATCGAACAACCATTAAATGGATTAGGCGCTTTATTTGGCCACGCACACGAACCTCATTAGACAAATTTAAATATGCAACAGCCCATTGAAAATTTAAGCAATATATTGCAACAAAATAGTGGTATTAGTGAACATAGCTTTGGATTCCCAATTTTAACCTTATTATTGCTACTACCTTTTATCTCAGCCCTTGGCCTTTGGTTAATCAAAGACCCTAAAAACGCCAAATTTTTTGCCCTGGCTGGAGGATTGCTGGAGCTATTTTTTAGCTTAATATTATTGTTAAATTTTGATTCACAGCTTAATGGTTATCAATTTGTCGAAAAACTCGTCTGGATATCCAGTTTAGATATTCAATATTTAGTTGCCGTAGACGGCATTTCAATTCTATTTTTCCCCCTTTCTGCCTTATTATTTTGTGCGGTTATTATTTCTTCCTGGAATACCGTCCATAATATGCAACGTTTATATTTCTCCATGTTATTGCTGTTATTGGGAGCGACAATGGGGATCTTTATGGCCCTGGACACTATTTTATTTTTCCTATTCTGGGAATTAACCTTATTACCCATTTATTTTTTAATCAACTTATTTGGCAGCGGTCCCAATCGCCGTCATGCAGCCACTAAATACACTATTTTAATGCTGGTAAGCGGAATCCCCATTTTATTTGCCTTTATCTATAGTGCCTTACAATATGCCGAAATTAATGGTCAGCTCAGTTTTAGCATGTTGGATTTACTCAGCGTAAGCCTTCCAATCGAAGTACAAACCACGGTATTTTTCTTACTCCTAATAGGCTTTGGATTTAAAGCTCCTATTTTTCCATTCCACACCTGGTTACCCACTGTCGCAATGGAAGGCCCTATTGGAATAACAGCCATTATGACCGGATTAAAATTAGGTGCCTATGGCCTGATTCGTTTTATGATTCCCCTGGCCCCGGATGCGGCTTTAGAATACCACTGGTTGTTAGCGGGAATCGGATTAATTGGGGTTCTTTATGGGGCAGTAGTAGCAATTAGCCAAACCAATATCCGTCGCATGTTAGCTTTTTCCAGTATTAGCCATGTTGGATTAGTGATTCTGGGTATTTCTGCCTTTAGTATACAAGGTATACAAGGGGCAATAATTCAGCTACTCAACTTTACCGTGGTCGCTAGTGGTTTATATTTAATCACCGGCTTTTTACATCATAGAACTGGTAGTAGCGATATTCTTAATCTTGGTGGTAGCGCTAAAACCATGCCATTGATGACCACTTTTTTCTTTATTTTTGGGCTGGCAAGCCTCGGTGTTCCCGGGACTAATGGTTTCATTTCTGAACACCTGATACTTTTTAGCGCCATTCAAACCCACTCTGGCGCTGGATTTGCCGCACTTTTTGGAATTATATTGACTGCGGGATATTTCTTTAGAATTTACCAACATGCCTTTTATGGCCCTATAAAAAATCCTGTAATAGAACAAAGTGTCGATTTATTACCCAGAGAACTCAGCTTAATCCTAGTTTTATGCAGTATCATTTTTATTATAGGCCTTGTTCCTAATTCGGTACTTTCTATTATTGAAACTTCCAGTCATGAATGGCTACATTTTATGGGCAGATGAGTATCAAGGTTTAAAATTCTTTTTTCAAAATATTACGAATCCTAGCTTTAACCGAAGCAGCCTCATCTCGCATAGCCATTTCAAAAAACTGTTTGGTTTCTTTTTGATATTCTGGGTACTGAATTGAGAGCTCATAAAAGCCATTATAGGTCCACGCCCGCACAAACTTATTAGAGTCAATCAGGCAGTTTCGTAAAAAGCTCTCAACGTTTTTTTTCTCAGCTTCTACAATTGTCATATAGGGAATACATTGTAGGATATGTAGTTTACTTTCCCAATTTTGAAGCAAATGAAGATTTGAATAAATAGTATTCACTTGTTTTTGCTCCAACTTTCCTCCCAGTTCAAAATAATGCTTTAATAACCAAGTTGCTCCTTTTTGATAGGTTTGCTGGCTGATTAATTGAATTAATTGAGGAATAAAGTCGGTCTGTAAACAAAAACGCTCATATATATTTATAATCACATCTTTGGATTTTCCATCCCATTCTGCTATAGCGTATTTTATCATAAGGTTTAAATCGGTTTTTCCACAACGGTTTCAATTTTTTCCGCAACCGGCACAAAGTTGGCATACTGGTTGGCTAATTCTCCTAAAATAGTCAGACTAGATTGACAGGCATTTTCAACATCCGTAACTGCTTGATGAATCATTTTATTGTTTAAACCACAATGTTGTTTGCCAAATTGATTCAATACTTTCCACTTAGGCCAGCGTTTTGAGCCGGTTAAACTCAACGCCATGGTGTCATTTTGAATATAAGGAATGGTGCTGACCAGATCAAAAATGGGTGCTAATTTCCGTTCAACCTGAGGATATTCACCAAGGTGAAATTTTTCCAGATTCGGATAGAGAACACCATTATTTTTTAAATGAGCATCACCATTACGCAATTTACAATTGATCAGGGTCAACTTAAAAAAATCAAATAATGCCTGACGCTGATATTGGGGTGAGATAAACTGGCGAATAGTATTGGTACAAGATTCTAAGCTGGCATCATATTTCTCACGAGTCCCTTTTCCTTGCAGCACACAAAAATCTTCAAAGCCTAATTGTCCGCCACATTCATCAAGATCAAAGCGTTTGGTCACTAGTAATTTAGCATTATCACTTAAATAAAAATCAGCAACCTGTAAACCGGCTCGACGCGCTAAACTCAGGCAAAAAAACTCATTACAACCCAATTCAGGATATTCATGCCCCCAACTTTTTACAATATAGGACTGCATCGGCAAACTTGCTTTACTATCTACGGTCATTAATTGTTCGGCATGAATATCCAATAATACTTTGGGTTGAACTCCTGCAACGCCTGAACGGGTCGCAAAACGGGTAAGTAATTGGTCAAATAAAGAAATATCGTCGCTAGCTAACAAAGCCTGTAAATTTGGCAAAGCATCGTAATGATCCGGTAAGGATTGATCCGCCAAGGTATAAGCCAATCGACCGATTTGATTATTTCCCAATAAAGCCAAAACGGTAAGGTCATCACTACCATATTGTTTAACTGTTGCCCGTTCAATCGCCTGACGTAAATCACCTTCCGGTAAATTCATTTGAAATATGGGATGAAGACCTTGATAGGCATAACTTTCAGTCCGTATAGGCATGGTTAATGACAAAGCCTCTTTGGCGTGGTGAGCATAACTGAATACATGTTTTTCACTCGTTTTTGTCAAACGCCCCGTTAGTATTTTATTCGTATAAACATCAATATCCGACATAAAAAACCTCTTAGTATTTTTCATCCCTATCGGTCTGCAATTGATCCAATGTGGGGAGCCCGATATCCGTAATCGTAAGCGTTTTACCTAATAATTGTAGTACTCGTTGTACTTTACGGATCCCCATATCATTGTAATCATTGCGTTCTAAGGCACCAATTGTCGTTCTATCCAAGCCTGATAAATCAGCCAGTTTTTGCTGACTCCAACCTTTATCTTTTCGAATTGCTTTTATCTGCCCACTAATACCATTTAAATCACTATTAAGCATAGACTCTCTTTCATTTTCTTTAAATTGATGAATATAACCATCATTTAGTTAAAATTCAATATATTTGATGAAAATATACATCATGAAATTGATCTTATTAGGAAACAAAATATTATCATGCATTATATTAGAGTTATTTTAAATAACTGACCGACAAATTAATTTGACAAAATTGGAACTATATGATTTTAATCATAGACACTTGTTTTTATTAGAGTTAAATTAGAATTGATATAGAGATAAAATCTTTACCATAGTACGTGAATTCCTAACAAATTGTATATTTTTAGTAGACATGCATATTTCTTTTGGAAGTAGCAATCAAAATAAGGAACGATCATGAAAATTATCCCAGTCATATTTTTTTCTACGCTATTTTGTCATTCACTAAGCTATTCAGCAGATTTTTCTTACCAGATCAACAATCCTTCTGCTGCTAATGCCGATGACTATATTGTCAATACTAATAATGCCGAATTAAAAGAAGAAGGTGATGTCATTTATTGGAAGCAAGATATTGGTGCCAAAACACTTGAAGAATCAAATCCAGGAGTTATCACTTATCATTTTAGTTTTGAGCAAAGCATAGCTGATGCGACACTTTTTATCCGTACCTCCACCTTTCATTGGTCTTATAGTAAGGGACATAGCTATGTTTATACTTCCACCGACGGCTCAAACTGGATTAAACTGCTTGAAGCGACTCCGCCTGAGTATGGTGATGCCACGACCAAGGCTTATAACGATAAACTGCCTGCAAATTTTATTGGAGCAAAAGATATTTGGCTTCGAGTTGAACTCAATGCCTACGGCGAAAATGCATCTAGAGGCGGCGCCATGACTAATACTGCACAACACTCAAGATATGATAGCAATGCAAATAACACAACGTTGAGCCTACAGGTTAATTATTCTCAAAACCACACAGCCATTCCACAAACAGTCGAAAATATTTCAGGAAATCCACTAGTAGCCTCCTCGATAAGTGCAGATACAATCCAAGGCTCGGTTCCTGCCAATAATGCTATCGTAACCGATGGTGACGACCAAGTAACAGTGGTCGACGAATTTAATAACAAAGTAAATATCAAACCTAATAGTTTAGTAACCCAACATCCCGTGCAAAAAATAGACTTACAATCAGGTAAAAAAACAACCTTATTACGAGGCTCAATTGAAGTCACAATACCGACTTCGAGCAATGACTATCTCATTGATACACCTTTAGGGCAAATAATCGTCTCTGGCAGCACTTCCAATTCTCGCGAAAGCACGACTGCAACTCAATTTAGTGCAGATTATACGCAATCTGGTTCCATTGGTAGTATTAATATCAATGTCACGTCTGGTTCAGTCAAAGTAGTTGACCGCGAGGGTAATTCAAAAATTTTAACCGCCGGTGAAGAACTAAAATTTAATGGCTCAATTAATCGCAGCAATTGGGTACTACCCATTGACGGAGATTTTATTTATGGTGGCCTGGAAAATACCCTATCCTGGCTAGCCTACCCCAATGCTACGGGTTATATATTAGAATACAATTTTCCAACGCCCAATTTTTTTGAAGAAAACCCCAGCATTCCTGAGTACCGCAATAAATCCATTTATTTTTCGTCTGCCGATTATACGATTTGGCAGGATCTTGTCATTTTACCCATGATGATTCCCGATTTGCCAGGCTCGATTGTTGAAGCTAGGATTTTTCCCATTGATGAAAATGGCAATGTATTAAATCATAGTGTGGGATGTGATAAGGGAACATTTACCTTTAAGTAAACCACAGGGATAGTACTCACTCCTATCGAGTAAAATGGGAGTGAGTTATCAATCACCATAGCAGCCCTGAAGCAAATACTATTTTCTAGCTAGGGATTTTTATTAGTCTTGGGCTCGTGCATTTGTTCAGCAACAATATATGAGACAAAGGCCCCTAAATCCATAAACTTAATATTATAGATTTTTTCATAGCACTCTTTTTGCTTATACAATTGGTCCAAATCTTCTAGTGTAGTTGGAACAGTTAAAAGATCGAACTTATGGTTTTCTGGATAATAAACCTGTTTTTCTTGTGCTTGCATGATATGTACTCCTTAGCCCAATTAAAGCCCAATAAATTTGTATATTATTTGGCTCTTCTATTTCTAAAATAGGTCAAGAAACAAAAAATGCAAGTTTTTATAATAAATAATCTAGATTTAACTCAAGAACATGCCAAAAACCTCTGTAGTTTAATTCAAATATACTAAGTCCTTCATTTTCAATATAACTTATTTTATTAAAATAAATATTATAATTTCATTTTAAAATTACGATTTCAAAGCAAGTTACTTGGTATATAACAGGAATGAATGGACTTTATCTAAATAATACATAATCACCCAAACTTTCTTTTATGAGCTTATTTTTATTCTTGTCATTCGCATCGATTTTAACTAAAAGTTAAATGATATCAACCCCTGTAAAAATTGGGATTATAATTCTCTTAATTAAAAAAATATCAATAGCATTATTACTCTGGAATTAATCATTTTTTAGTATTATCCTAGAAAACGCAGTTGCCATCTACTGCGGCCCCCTTAAGCACTAAATCTTAAGGATTTTCCGGAACATTTTGGATTCCCCAGTAGGGTGACTACAAGAAAAACCAAAATAACCCATAAAATCCTTAATCTTCAGCACTTAAGTGAGCCTCGCTACGAAGTCAACTGCGTTTTCTAGGATTATCTGACAGTTCAGGGCATCAGAACTTTTTTTACATTCGCGATAAATAAAGTCCCATTCCTCCCCAACTTACGAGTAATAAGATCCAGGGTAGCCATTGAGTTTTGCACTTAGTTTCTGGTTTTAGGTCATCCCCTATCAACTGATTATTTTGCTTTTCCTTAGCTAACTTCTTTTTCAATTTTTCCTGTTCGCGAGTTTTTACTTTTTGTTGTTTTTTATATTCAGCAATTCCTTTTTGAATCCCCTGAGCAATCAGTTTAGTTTGTTCTTTGGTTTGATTGGGTCGTTGAATCGATTTGGAAATTTTCATTCCTTCATCAATGGTTTCAGGAGAAACTGTTTGTTTGTTTTTATATTTTGCCATTATGTATTTTTATCCTAAAATGCAAAAAAAATCATGGTGATTTATCACTGGGTCCGTTTTTCCTGATCATAATCAACCAAATAGGTTCAACTTAGAAAATGAACTAGAAAATTTCTTTTAAATACTTTGAAATCCTAGTTTCTAACCAGTATTCGGGGTTAAATGGATTTTTCCCAGTAATAAAACCCACATGTCCCCCTCCACGAGTAAGTTCTAGCTTCACTTGTGCAGAAAGCTCCGCCGGTTCTGGAATGACTTCTGGCGTCATAAACGGATCATCATCAGCTTGAAGTATTAAAGTGGGAATTCTAATATGTTTTAAAAATTGTCTCGAGCTAGAACGTTGGTAATAATCGTGAACATTTTTAAAACCATGTAATTTGGCGACAACCTGGTCATCATATTGCCAAAAGGATTTTATGTGACTAAGCTCTCCAAGTTTTTGTATTTTTTGAATTTCTTGAGTGGCTCCAATGTGTTTTAAATGCTTGAGTTTATCCGCCATATATTGGATTAGTTCTGCAATGAGATACCTTCGATAGTTTTGCGAAAAACCACTATCTAACTTGCTAGCACATTCCGCTAGTAAAAAAGGGACCGAGACTGCGACAGCGGCCTTAAGCTCAAGTGTATCACCTTGTTCACCCAGCCACTTTAGAAGGACGTTTCCACCCAAGGAAAAACCTATAGCTGCTATTGGTGTTTCAGGCTCTCGTTGCTTTATGATTTGATAAATAAAGTTAATATCCCCAGTATCACCGGAATGATATCCTCGTGCTAAATCGTTAGGCTCACCACTACAACCTCTAAAATTAAGTGTAACTGTCCGAATTCCTTGATTTAAAAAGATACTCTGCATACCTTTAATATAACCAGACTGAGAACTACCAGTTAAACCATGTAATAAAATAACCAAGGGACCATTGCCACTACCACACCAATCAAGATCTAAAAAATCCTTGTCAGGAGTAATTAATCGTTCTCGATTTATATTTTCTACTAAGGGTGGCTTGCGTACTTGATTAGTATATAAGGTCTGTAGATGAGGGTTATTTAACCACCAGGCCGGTTTAAACTGCACGTTATTTCAATCCTTTTCATTTATTCACGAAACTAGAACAATTTTAACCGCGAAAAATGAAGAATACACAAACTTTTTATTTTTTGTGTATTCATAGAGCTGATTGAGATACGGAGCTATTGTTTATATTGTTCAATCCTGGATAACTTTTCCCATAAGCTTTCGGACTGAAATGCAATTCCCCCACCACCGCGCTTTTCTTGAGAGGTTTGGCGATTCATATCAGCAATAACCACCCAATTATTTGTATCAGAGGTAGCCCATTTAGCGTGATCTTTAGTGTAGTGCCATTCAAAAGGTACGCCGAGTGATTCAAGATTGATATACAGAATATCTTTGACATCATCTCTTCCATCAGAATCATCCGTCGGAGGTAAAGTCCCGCGGCGCCAGGTTTCAATATTAAAATCAACCTTTAATTGCGGTCCTACCCAGTCAACCCAAAAATCTTTGTCCCAATATCGGTTCTTGGCCAATAGGTTGAATTTTTGTCCCCCTCTAGAAGAAAACTCTATATTAATGGCAGGATCTTTTTCATTAACATCCACTGCTTGTGAAATTAAATAAAGCGCACTATTTTTATCTATGTTTGCTGGCATTTGACAATCATAGATTTGAGGCTCTTGCTGATGCGACATTTGCTGGGCAATTTTTTCAGCGGTTGCCACATCTTTTAGACTAATGCATAAATAGGTTTGTCCATATTCATTGGACGGCTCCATATCCGTATCAAAAGAAGGAAATTTTGGCCAAGAGTGTAGTATCCAAAATGCGCTATCAGTTTCAAGATCAAAGGCTAATATACCTTTTGTATGACCATTGCGGTCATTATCTTTTTCATTGTAGTTTTCAGGAATTTCATCGTTATAAATGATCCAACCACTACTATTACTATTTTTTTTGTCTTTGATTTCGGAAATTTGATTTAACGTACGGCTAAGGGCACTGTTTTTATCGTTAATAGCAACTTTGGATAAACTTAATTCTCCTGGTGTTTTAGCATCACAATATAAATATTCTGTCCCTTTTGTTTTATCTATAGCCGTTTTATTTTCGGTAGATTTAAGTGGTTTCAAATCATCTGGTAATTTATATATAAACCACCAATCAACATTTTGACCAGTTTGCTCATCGAGTGCAGCTAGGACCATTGTTTTACCCCCTGAGAAATGATTAAGCACTTAATCATAAATAATATTGAATAAAATACCAATTTGTTTATTGAAATTGCATTAAATAATCGGCAATCCAGTTGGCATCATGCTGTCCTCTTTTCCAGGGACTTTCTAGATCATCAATAATTAAACTGATTCCTTGATTAGAGAATCGTTTAATCGACTCTCCTGCATTCAAATAGTGCTTATTGTTTAGGGTATGTTCGTTTATCGTATGACTTTTATTGACTAAAATATGAGTAATATATTTATCGGCCGGACGAGTAGTATTAGCAAATTGATTGGCAGTACTAACGAAAATATCGATGAGTTCATCTAGACTATATCCATAACTTTCATTATCTTCCAATAAATTACCAATAAAAACTTTTGGAACGTCCCGTTTAGAAATTTCATCTGCAATACTATCGACCATAATATGTGGCAATATACTGGTAAAAAAACTACCCGGCCCATAAACAATCACTTCGGCTCGTTGGATGGCATCAATAATCATTGGATTACAAGGTGCTGGAATGTGGTCGGTAGTCTTTTGTCCTTCGCAGTTGGTATTAAAAACAATCCGTTTAATTTTTTCCGTCCGTTTCGAACGATCCAATTGGGTGGTTTTTTCCTGCCCTAAGATAAGCTCATTATCTGCCAAAATAGTATTAATATGGAGATGATTATGTAGCGAAACTGGCCACACATTACCTTGAATGGAGCAAAGTTGACGAAACACATAAATGGCCGTATTAAGATCTTTATTATGTGCCAAATAAGCTCCGACTAATACAAAATTACCGATACTACCGTTGCGGAGATCCATATTTTCAGGCATATTCTCGGCAAACTGTCTAAGATAGGTAACAATGACATGACCTAAACTTTGTTCAACACTATAAATCAAGGGGTGTTGGTAATTCACAAAGCTTTTGAGTTCCTGCTTCAATACCTCCTGCTCTCCAGAGCCAGATAAACGCCAATTAAACAATTTAACAATGGAACCGACTCGACCTTCTCCATGAGCTTGGGTCATTAAGGCATGACGAATATCACCGACAGGCATTAAATTATAACTTTTACGCAAAGCTTTTGAACTACCGCCATTATCCCAGATAGGAACCACACGAGTGATATTTTGAGTTCGTCTGGCCAAGGCCATATTAATTTCTCGAAACCCCGTTCCACCAGAAAATGCTAATATATTGAGTTCGCTACTATGAATCTCACTTTCACTACTTTGGCTAGTTAGTGGAGGAAATGTTGGTGATTTAATTTGCGCCGGTACGGTGTGTTTATTTAATGCCATCCAAGCATAATAAATCCCCTTGATTGAACGAATAACACTATGATAATAGGCAGTTGAAGCAATCGCGGCCGATAATAAAGCAATAATGGCTAGAATAAATTTGGCATAGACTAAGGCTAATATAAAAAATATTAGCCCTTCGAAAATAATACAGCGCGATAGTCGGATTAAGGAATAATGGTACTCAATACGTCGGGTAATTTCCCGACTATTTGGACTAATATAAATTTGGTAACGAAGCTTTTCTAAAACTAACGATGGATTCCCCTCTTTCATCATCCATTGTTGCATAATCCGTTGATAAACTGATTTAAAACTCCGAACAGAAGCAATATTAATCAAAAAACCAATGCCCCAAGACAACAATAAAAAACTGATTAGAGCAATATACTGATTAGCATTTTCAATGACTGGTTGGATAAGAGAATTTTCCAACCAGCTGATCGAAGGTAATATACTATGCGTGGCAATTAAAGCTAAACCACCAATAATAATGAGTTCAATAAAGAGTTGATAAATCCGCATCGAGTATTATGCGCCTGCTTTTGACTTGTCTGTATTACGCGAGGAGACAGATAAGCTATTATTTTTATTGGGTTCTTCTTCAGCAACTTCCCAACTAATTTTAACATTAACCTTGTGACGGTTATCTGTTTTAGATGCCGAAATCTTTAGCCTTAACAACCCATCTGGATTAAGCACAATTTCATCATCTTCATTTTTAAATACCATTTCTCCCTTAGTTAAGCCTTTGCTAATAGCATCAAGTATGGGTTTAATCGATTTGGCATCTTGTAACGATAAGTGGCTAAATGTTTTTTTATCATTGCGCATATTATTATGCTTCCCTAGTATTTATTTTTCTTTTTTTAAGGATAAAACTTTCCAATTTCAATATCATTGGTTTAAGTGCTTCCTGATAGAGTGCGTTATGTGCATCAGTCACAGACATCCAATAACGCCCGCGGTGTTTTTCTTCCCATTTATTGGCATTGATTACTTTGGTGACTTGCATAGGATAGACTTCAACCGTACAAGGTGCTTCCCATTTTTCATACACATAAGAACCGATTGGTTGTTCAGCAACAATACCTTTTACTCCCGCTTCTTCTTGAGCTTCTTTGGCGGCAGAATGTTGTGGGCTTAATCCCGGTTCTTTTATACCCTTAGGAACAACGAAATGTTTCCGTTTACTCGACGAGACGACTAAAATTTCCAACTTATCTTTGTTATAACGATATGGAATTACTGAAGATTGCGTATAGTAATAAGCGGGCCTGATACGCTGTTCTTTACCAAAAGGTAAAGGATATGGAAAACCTTTGGGTAAACTTCTGGGTTTAATTAATTTTTTTAGTTTAGCACTACGTTTTGCAATTTTTCTCCAGGAAATATCTAATTCTAAAATTGCTAGAGTTGCCGTAGGAAATAATTTCCCATCAGCAGGCATTACAATTTTTTCGTCGGCAAGATAACACAATAAGGATTCCATGCCTGGATTGTGTCCAACAATCATGAGTGTATTGGTCTTTTTCGATGTTTTAGCAATAATCGCTAAAAGCTCATTCACCGAGGCTTCGTAAATACGACTATCATAAATAATTTCGTGATCAGTCCGTCCCATTGCCTTCAAGGTTTTTTGTGCAGTCACTTTGGCGCGTTCAGCCGGTGAGCTAATTACTTTGTCTGGAACTAAATCCTGTTGAGCGAGCCAAACCCCGATACGCTGTGCTGCGCGTTTTCCGCGATCTTTAATTGGTCGGTCAAAATCTTCTGCGTCGGTACTCCAATCTGACTTACCATGCCGCAATAATAAGAGTTTATTTTTCATTGGGACAAAATTACCTCAGTACATAGTTCACTCATTTTGACAAAATCAATACTACCTTTTGCTTCATAGATTTTTACCCCCGCCAAAGCATCTAAATAAGCCTGCTGGTTAAATTCACCGGTATCTTGTTCAAAGTGACCATCCGGATATTGATAAAACGGTCCCGGCGATTTCATAATTGCCGGTAATAAATCCTTACGTTGATGAATATCCACTTCTATTAGGCTCACGGGTTCATCCCCATCACGCTGCCAATTTAACAGAATGAAAGCCGATAAATTTCCCCCGTCTTGAATACTGTCTTCACCATAAACTTCAGCTACAGGAACATCATACTTCTCTTCAATATCCCATAATTTTTGACGTTCCATCGCTTGGTAATGGCTTAATTGTTCAGCCGTCATTAATCCATGAAGTAATGAATTGCCGACAATGGTTCCGGGATTAATTCGTGGTAATTTGGGTATACCGAGCATACCCACTTTTGAATCGCCTAATTGTTTAATAAATAAACGATCATTGGTAACATAGGCTATATTCTCATTATTCAATAATTGTAGCATCAGGGTAGATTTCCCCCCCCCTGATAAGCCTGCTATCGCAATTCCCTTGTCAGCATGAGTGCTCATTAAGCCGGACGCATGGCATATAATCCAACCATTGTTTTGCAACCAATTCATATATTGCGAATTGATATAATTAATGACCTGATTATCATTTTGAATACAGGGACCAGCAGCTATTCTGTCCGTTTCACTTTGCAAAAAAACCATACCGGTACGCACTTTTCGTACTACACGTCCTTCAGGAATATCAATATATTCATCTTTACGTCCCGTTTTACCCGGTTCTCTTTTCCAATCAATAAAATCAATATCTAATTGCGGTGGCTCACTTTCTATGGCCAAAATCTTAAGTTTAATGTCAGAACTTTTTTGTTCTTGATCATCAAGCACCTTACAGCTTTTGAAATACTTTCGTAATTTATCAATTAAAGTCTGAGAATTAGACTCTATTTGAATACCACAATGAGCTAGATTCAAATGCAAAGTATCAGTTCCAAGAGACTGATTATTGAGTAATTGTTCTTTAATGGTTTGAATTGTTGTCATTTTTTTTAACCAAGTTATGCTTAAGCAAAAAATTTTAGCCGGTAAATATTTTATTAATCGGCAATTGATAGTGTTTTAATTTGTCTTCAGGAGTATTGAGTACACTTTCTAACAAATAACGTGCCCGAATAAACATATTTTCCGATAAGGTGCTATCCAGAATAAATCGGGTAGAGGTTACAAAAGACCGAGCCAGAGCCAGGGCCAATCGCACATTAAAGGTCTTATCTTTTCTCTTAACCGAAAATTGATAAGCAAATTCATAAAACCTTTGCGCGGTTTGTAAAATCCGTCTACGTAATGGCGGCGCCAATACTTGGAGACGGTAATGTGACACCATAAATACAGAGATATCCTGAACATAATCCATATATCGGGAACGGTGCAAATCAATAAAATTTATTTTATTTTCCAGCGGATCAAAAATAATATTATCCACATTAAAATCACCGTGAATATAAACTGCAAAAGGAGCCAGTGCGTATTTAGTTTCAAAGTCCTTTGCCTGTTTCAATACAGAACTAAAGGCAATTATGGGATGTCCACAGATGGAACGATTGAGTTGTTTAAATTCTGGATGCAGGGCATAAACATTGTCGAGACGTTTAAGTAATTGTTCGATATATCCGCCAGATATTCTTTCGGAAGACGAGGTTCGTTTCCAAACTTTTTTTAAAGTTTTTTCCAGATAGCGTTGAGTTTTTAATAATAACTCATCAGATTCATTGAGTAGTATTTTCTCATAAGTGAGTCCCTGTAAGTGTTCTATTAATATGGCAGCAGAATTTCCTTTTTTATTGTAATCAATAATTTTAGGGGCTAAACCAGGGTATATTTCATGCCAACTTTCGACCCGTTCTTTTTCTTCTTTCAGCTTGTTTTTTTTACCATCTTTGAAAATGGCATCATAACCTGTTCCTTTTTTACCTTCCGAAGCAGTGATGCCAGAAATACCGCTACCGGAACGGGTCTCAGCAATAGTTTCTATATTGACCTTATCAATAGGTAAACCCCACCATTGTTCAATGGAGTGGCGTAAAGACTGATATCTATCCGTATTAATAGTTTGCCCTAAAATGGCAGAAATTATGGTTTCACTAATATTTAATAGCACGGTTCCCATTTGCGTCAAACTACTTAATACCCGAATCGATATCATCATATTTTGAGCCTTTTTTTTGTGCTTCAATTTATGAATAAACTGGCTCTGCAAACGAGCATTGATATTTTTAAACTTTTTATCAGGTTTGCCAATCTTTAAGGCAAACTGTGTATTGTTTTCATAAATGCTGATTTCGATTTTGCTGATTTGTTCAATAACCTGACCAAGCATGGTATTAAAGGTTTTAAAATACAATACTTTTTGCTGAGCAAGGATTTCTTTACTTTGATCAAATTGACTGGGTTCAAAATTATTAACACAAGTTCGGCATAATTCAGCGATCTGATCCAAATCGGCGGCTATCAAATCCAAGGCTTTGAGACGATTATCAATTAAATTGGAATGCTTTTTTCCGGCTAAAATTTTCCGACAGGCATTTTGTATGCGGATTTTAAGATTATAAGTATAACCACTTCTATCCAGAATATGTTTGGCAATATCGGGTGATGGCTTTTCTAAAAATAGCTGCAAATTACTCACTTGTAGCGTTACTTCTGATATGAGAAAGCGTAAGTTCTCACTAATATAATCTGGGACGTTCACTTAAACCTCATTAAATAGTTCCCAAATAAACCGGCAATATTTGCTCGGTTCCCCCAGCCAATGCAATTTTCTTGATTGGCGTGATAATCCCCTCGGGGACCAATTGCTGCTGTTCTATCGATTCTATTTCCAACCATACCACATTAACCTGACGTTTGTCTGGGTGATGTCCACTATGCGGCTCATAATTCTTTGGAACAGAGCATAAGAAAAAGAATTCAATTTGATGGCGTGTAGTGGGTGGGACAGAATCTCGAATTTTGAAATAATCGGCAACATGTAGCAGCTTATCAATATTAATCTGACAGCCAATCTCTTCCATACATTCACGGGATAATCCCTGTTCTAAGGTCTCATCCGTATTTGGTGCCCCGCCCGGTAAGGAGTATCCACCGTCCGTTTTCTCTAATGCCAGGAGCTGGTTATCTTGAATAATCACCGCTCGGACAGCATTGCGTACCGTGTCTAATAAATTATTCATCCTATTTACCTATTTGCTTATTAGCCATTTTGCTTAATACCTAGCTACTTGCCGATTTAAGCAGCTTAGCCAATTTGAGTTTTCAGGTTTTTTTTGCCATTTTTATTGCGATAAGCATTTTTAAAGCTCACGAATCGGTTTGGCTCAAAAACTTTTACAAAAGGATAGTCACTACTAATACCCAAGACCATTTGCTCGGGTCGAATGATAGTGACAGAAGCACCATGACCTGGCACCCCTTCTTTTTTCCGGGTATTAATATCAACCGAGGTATCGCATTCAAAATTGACCATACCTCGTCTCAGCATCAAACGTTGGCCATAATAAAGATTACGATGTCCATGAACAATGGCATTAATCCCAGCATTTCTTAGAATCAAACTGCCTTTACTGGTAAATTGTCTATCAGTATCACGATATTTGGTACGTACCATATTACCCAAGGGACCATAATATAGGTCAAACGGATCATTTTTCAGTTTTTGGCTAAATTGTTTATTAATACTTTTAACACCACTGGCTCTAATCATTTTTGCACTTAAGTCATCCACTCCCGCATGGACAAAGAAAAACGAACCTTCTTTCCGTGCCATTTTTATATGCTTAAAAAACCAATAAAACTCCCCTTTAGGATGTAAAAAAAGTTTTTGCCAAATTTTTACCGCAGCATAAACTTGACGAAGACTTAAATCATGTTGCTCACACCATTTTTCAAAACTGAGGATTTTTTTGTTGGTTCGCTTAATTTCTTTAGCAATGGCTTGTTCTGATAAGTTGTCTTTAGCAATTTGAGCAAAATTCTCTGCCCAATTCTCAGATGGAAAAAGTTTCTTTCGACACTTCTCGGTCGAAGGTATTCCTTTAAGAATTTTTTTAAATTTTTTACTCTCTTTTTTTGAACCACTCGAAAGGTAAGTATCGTATATTTCTTTAAATAAAGGCATGGGTTTAATCCCCATACGGACAAAAAAATGTTCATTGGCTGGCGTACGTTTCATCAATAATGAGACATTACCAATCAGGGTACGCAAATCATGATTACCCGTTAAAATAGTGATATCAGCTCCTTTATCGATCAATATTTTAATGGTTTTTAGTAAGCGTAAGGTGCTCGGACCTTTATCAAAACAATCGCCACCTAAAATAAAGTTGGCTTTTTTACCTTCTTTGGTCAATCGAAAATCTTTATCCTTAGGCCCTGTCTTTTTAATCCCTCCCGAAGCCACTAAAGAATCAATAAAAGCGTCTTTATCCGCATGTAAATCGGAGAAAAAATAGATCACGCGTTTGGGCCATTGCCAAGAATCCGGCTGCAAATGATCCTTAAGTTCACTGGGGATCCCCTTGTAAGACCAATTGTCTTTTTTGACCGCTTTATTATACGGCCCCATAATCCATATTTGGGGTTCTTGGGGTAATTGAGCTTTTACCCATTCCAGGCCATAATAACGATTAAAATATTGATTATATTCTTTTTGAGGCAATTAAAGACTCCTAATCTTTATATTCTGTTTTTGCTTGTCGAACCTTCCAGTCACCAGCAATCTTTGTCCATTTACCCTTCTCAGAGTATTCCAAAAATACCGGGCTGCCATGATACATGCTTAACTTTGCAATTTTGTTAAATTCCAAAATACCCATTTTGTGGGCAGCATGGCGAAAGGCCGCACCATGTCCAACAAATAGTATTAAGCTATCTTGTGTGATGCTCTTTTGTACACCACATATTGTTTGCTCGATATGCTGAGCCACGCGAACACCCGAGTCCATTAAGGATTCCGCGCCCTGAAAAGGAAGTCGAAAGTGACTATTAGATTTCCAGTCTGTGGGCAAATTCGGATATCGTGGATCATTTTCGACAATTTCACGAATCTGCTCATTGGTTAAATTTGCCACACTTCCAACACTTCGTTCTGCCAAGGCATCAAAACTCTCAATTTTGAGGGGTTGTTTAAATGATAGTCGTTGACTTAAATTGTGACAAATAATTTCAGCGGTTTGCCAAGCTCTTAACTGTTGCGATGAATGACATATGGGATATAAATCCAATTGTTGTTTATGGAGTATATCAATAATTGGGGTGACAGCATGAAGTGCATGTGCCTGCCCTGCCTGGTTTAAGGGAAATGGCTGCCAAGCACTCGGTGTATCGTTAAGTTGATAATAATCGCCATGGCGAATTAAAGCGGCTATAAGTCTTGGCATTTTCAATCCTGGCCCTTATTCATCTTGACCGTTATTCGTCTTGACCATTATTCATCTTGACACAGTTCGATGACATATCGACTATATAATTGTGCGGCATTAATACCGATTCCATCTAAAGCCCCTTGAAAACCACCAAAAGCTGAGACTTCAAATACTATGGGCCCACCATCGGTTTCAGCGATATCAACGGTGGTAAAATCCATACCGAATAAATCCTGCGCTTGTTCGGCAATTTCGATGATTTCATCAGAAGCAGAATGCCCTGCATATTTGCCTCCGCTATTAATAGTCGTATTCCAAGCTCCTGTTTGGTTAACTCGCGCATAGGCACCTAAATATTCGCCACCCAAAAAAACCAATCCCAGATCTTGGCCTGGTAGATTTATCTTTTTTTGAATATACATCATAGGATTATCGACCTGAAATTGACGAATTTGTTTTTCGATTGTCGCAACGGGTTGATCACCTTCAATCACACACATTCCTCTGGCTTTGGTCGAATAGAGAGGTTTAAAAACGGCGGACGAAAAAGCCTGTACTGAAGCAACCGCTTCATCAATATTTTCGGTGACAATAGTTTCAGGCATCGGCAGTCCAGCGCTCCGCAAACTGACCGTGCAACTCAGGCGATCAATTAAGCGCATAATTCTTTCTGGGCGACTAAATATTTTCACGCCCTGAGACTCGGCAATACGTAATAGTTCTAATCGGTCCAATGTATTAGGACTGTATACCGCCGAAATCTTTTTAATAATTAAGGCATCTAATTGGCATAAATCAATATCTTTATAAAACAGACTATTGGTTTCTAAATCGAGCCAAACTTCCGACATATCTATAACCAATCGATAACCAGTCTCCTGCTCAACACTATCTGCTAGCGTTTCTGTAGACCATTTACCTGGGATACCTACCACCCCTATCCTTAAATATGTATTCATACCAAATCGATTCTCTTGTATTTAGGGTCTGTCGATCTTTCATCTATCGGCCCTAGTTATGTTTAATGCATTAATCATATGCTATTTTTAGGGCTAAATATAGCATTGAAATATGACAATAGGTTTCTTTTAAGTTTGTGCTAGAATGATCCTAAAAAACTCAGTTACCATCTACTGCGGTTCCCTTAAGCACTCAATCTTAAGGATTTTCTGGAACATTTGGGCTTCACCCGTAGGGTGACTACGAATAAAACCCAAATAACCCATAAAATCCTTAATCTCAAGCGCTTAGGGGGCCGCCCAGGCTGAACCTCGCTACGAAGTCAACTGAGTTTTTTAGGATGATTTCATCAATTTTAACAATAGGCCATCAAAAGTGTACTTAACCATTGCCAGCTGGAATATGGCGGGAGCGTCTTTATTAAAGACTTCGATTAAAAAACGCGCTGAAAAACACCAGACTTACAACAAGCAATTGAAAAACCTTATTGCTAAAACTGAACCGGATATCATTCTATTACAAGAAATTATTCGTTATGGCGATAAAAATGGTCAGTCGCAAGAACTATTTGATATTCCCAGTGGTTATTATTACACCGCGTCAATGGCCATAGATACGGTTAACAATAGCTATCCACCAAAATGGAATAAAATTCGGCGTGAAGGGGGCTGGCCTAAAAATACCTATTTAGGACATGGTTTAGGTATCCTTTGGAAAAAGAACCTAGCCCATAGTTCATTGTGGAATACCGAGCCATCCAATCAATGCACCGGTCCAAAATTAGAAACCGAAGCGGTCCGTTTTGAAACGGGCCTATTTACCGGTAATCGTGATACGGAACCACGTATGGCTATGGTGGCACATTTTCATTTAGCAGAACATGATTTTTTTATTATCAATGTTCATCTCACCACTTTAAAGGGTGAACGAGAGGGTTTCCCTGAAAAAGATCAACTCGGTTCCAGTATCCGTCAAAAACAAGTGGATATTTTATTAAATGGTATTATTTCACGCCTAAATAGCGACCGTCAAGAGCGTTTTGCTCGTATTGGATTAAAAGCAAAACCTGGTATTTGGCTTTTAGGTGGAGATCTGAATGCCACTATGGATGCTCCAGAGATTACCAAAATCCAACAATTGAACTTTGCTCGATTATGCTCTGATGCACCGACCAAAAGAGGAAAAAAAGGCAATAAGCCGACGATTAAAGTTGACTATTTTTTTGCCGGGCCAAAATACTATGCATTTAACCCGGTAATTTTACAGGATTCATTAAATAACAATGAAAATAGTTTTTTGATTTGTGACGGGCTAAAAGTATCCGATCATTTTCCAATCGTGGCTCGTTTTCCCATACCAAACTAACTATTTCTTTTTCTTTCCTGATTTTTTCTTTTTAGAGGAAGATTTTTTGTCCTTAGATTTTTTCTTATCCGACTTTTTATCTTTAGCTTTTTTATCTTTAGACTTTTTGCCGTCTTTTCTCTTAGCTTTTTTCTTATTTTTCTTTGCTTTTTTCGGTGTCTCTTCAGGTTCTACTGCGCTTTCATCAGCATCGCTTTCGTCTTCAGCACTTTCTGGTATTTCAGCGACGGTTTCTTCCACTTGAACATCTTCGACAGGTGTTGCTTCAGCGGGTATTTCGTCAGCCGAAGCGTCTTGCTCTACACTGGCCAATAATTCTTTCGCATTTTTCTGAATATTTGCGGTTAAAGCCTCTTTAAAGCCTGGAATTTCACAAATTATAGCCGCTTCAATCGTAGCTAGTTTTTCCACAGAATCGATTCCATTGGCTTCAAGAAGCTTAACTTTAGCTGGACCAATTCCACTGACATCGGTTAGTTTTATAGTTTTCATTATCCCCTTCCTAAATTTTACAGTAATTGCCCTTATTTGGACTATATATTGGACTTATTTCAAGTAAAACGACACTGTATCATTTTCTTCATTAATATGTATATATAAGATGAAGAGTTAAATGGATTTTTTAGCTTAATTTACCTTATTCATATACTTGGTTTTAGTTTGTGAATCTACTAATCCCACCAGAGCAATTAGGTCTGGATTAGCCAATATTGTTTCCCATCATCTGTTTTTTGTATTTGTGGTCTTTGTCGCTTTTCAGGAGCAGTGCCATCGCGGATAAGATCAAACATATCACTCAATAAAGCTTCTGCCTCAGCAAAAAATCCATGCCCAAGGTTAAACAGGTTAAAGTTATTAACTTTTATTGTGTCAATGTCCTTCTCAATAGTAATGGGAGGAACAATCCCCAATCGAGGATACTCATGTAATTTTTTTGATAAAAATACGGGGATATCAGTGGACGAAGTATAAATGGTAGTTGATTGCGACAGTGTGGTATAAGCATTTTTCGCTTGCCTAAAAACGTCGACATCTAGCTCAGGTGCAGCCAAAATAATTTGTCCGAACTTAATATCCGTTCCCATTAACAAGAGGCGAATTTTAGGTGACAGGTTGACACGAATCAGCTATCAATTACAAATGCTTCCAAAATATCGTTCTGCTGGTCTAGATTTATTTGAAAAGCTGATTGAAATGAATATACATGGAGTTGATGAGTTTTTAAGTGATATTGATCGTTATCGAAGGATGGCGAAATAATAGTCGATAAAATAATAATATGTATTGGTGACAATATTCCATTTCTTACACTCTGGGTATCACCCAAAATATTGTTTATAGTGCTATAATTATATTCAGTTTACCAATTGTATTTATAGGGAGAAAGCCTATGCAAGCTATAGAATTTGAAGTAAATTCAAAAAATAATATTATTGAAATTCCTAGTCAATATAAGGAGTATTTTTCAAAACATTTAAAAGTAATTGCTTTAATTGCAGAACCTGACGAATCAAAGACAAAAAATTATGACTTTCGTGATGTAGCCGGAAAATTGGAATGGGAAGGTGATGAAGTTCAAGAACAGAGAAAAATGCGTGATGAATGGTGACCGCTATTTTCTAAATACCAACACCATAATACAATTGTTAAAAGGTAATGTTGAATTACTCAATATTTTATCAAAATCAAGTTATATAGCCTGTTCCGTCATATCAATATTAGAATATCTTGCATTTTCTAACCTATCAAATCATGATGTTAATTTATTTAATACCTTTATCAAAAAAATTGAAACAATAGAATTGACAAGCGGAGATAGAAATTTAATTAATCAGATAATTAGTACACGCAAAAGTTATAGTTTAAAACTTCCCGATGCAATTATTGTAGGAAGCAGTGAGTATTCTAATTGTAATTTAATAACGGCTGACAGAAAGATACTTACTATTGAAGATATAAAGGCAATGAATTACAACATAGTATAAAACTTAATTATCAATTATAGATTATAGATTCGATTTATAATTAGAATAGAATTAATGCCGGGAATAAAAGAAATGAAAATACTGAAAAGTAAAAATGGTGGGTGATATAAGATTCGAACTTATGACCCCCGCCTTGTAAGGGCGGTGCTCTAACCAGCTGAGCTAATCACCCCCAGCGCTGCGCATTCTACAATAGTGACTTTTAAAAAACAAACTTTTTTTGCACTTTTATTAAACTTTTTTTACATTTAATTTTTGTGTAAAAAAAATTAAATTTTTGCTTGCCAAGTAAAAAAAGCTGACGTAGAATACGCACAACTTCAACGGAGCGGTAGTTCAGTTGGTTAGAATACCGGCCTGTCACGCCGGGGGTCGCGGGTTCGAGTCCCGTCCGCTCCGCCATTATAATTCTAACCCAATTTCTTTAATCACTGATTATTAATGATACAAATCAGCGATTATCCAGAACGGTTGTCAATTCGACAAATCAAAATCAGTGTCTATTAAACTCCTCACTTTTGATCTTGATGATACCTTATGGCCATGTATGGTTACCATTCTGCAAGCAGAACATGAAATGCATCAATGGTATGAAAAACACCATAGCCAAATTTCCGACCGTTATACTATTCAAGATTTGATGCATAAACGCATTGAGTTAGCCAAACAACACACGCATTTAAATCATGACATTTCCGCTATTCGCCACTTAGCCTTATCCCAACTAGCTCAAGAATTACGTTATAACAAAACACAAGAAAAACAATTTGTTGAACAGGCCTTCGACATTTATTATGTGGCCCGCAATAAAGTTAAACTCTATAGTGATGTGATAGAAACCATTAAAAAGTTGCATCAACGCTATAGATTAGTCGCTATCACCAATGGCAATGCAGATATTTTTCGGACCAATACGGGACTAAGTGATTATTTCGAGTTTTCCTGGTCAGCTGCTCAAGCAGGTGTACAAAAACCCGATCCCACTATTTTTTTTGATGTCATCGAAAAAACAGGAATAGCCTCCGAGCAAATAGTCCATATTGGTGATGATCCTGAATCAGATATTTTGGGTGCTCAAAACGCAAATATCCGTTCCGTTTGGTTAAATCGAGATGACAAAGCTTGGCCCGAAAGCATTCCTCGTGCTTGGAAAGAAATTCATAGTCTTTATGAATTACCCGCTTTGCTTGAATCTATATAAATTAAGCCCCAATTACATCTGTGCTATAATTTAATATTTATACCCAAGCCACCTGAAAATGCAGGTTTCAGCAAGTCGATAAGCGTATCTATTCAAGGCATGAAATTGGGTATACAGTCCTAACAACAACTACTTAAAACAAGACCATGACAAATTCGCCAAACACATCGTTACATCCACAATCACCTCGCTACCAGCAGTTTAAACAAATGTTGAATAAGCAAATCTTATTTTTAGACGGTGCTATGGGGACGATGATCCAACGTTATCAATTGACCGAAGCAGATTATCGTGGTGAACGTTTTAAGGATTGGCCGATTGATTTAAAAGGTAATAATGATCTCTTATCTTTGGTTCGTCCAGATATTATCGAATCCATTCATAAACAGTATTTAGATGCTGGTGCGCATATAGTAGAAACCAATACCTTTAATGCAACTTCTATTTCCATGCATGATTATCAAATGCAGGAATTGGTTGAAGAACTTAATATTAGTGCCGCTCAATTGGCTCGCAAAGCAGCCGATGCTGCACAGGCCGAAGATGGCATTGAGCGTTTTGTCGCCGGTGTTCTAGGCCCTACCGGACGTTCTGCCAGCATTTCACCGGATGCCAATGATCCCGGTTATCGGAATATTACCTTTGATCAATTAGTCGAAGCGTATTACGAATCGACGAGTGCTTTAATTAAAGGTGGTGTGGATATTATTTTAATCGAAACCATTTTTGACACCTTAAATGCCAAAGCGGCCATTTTTGCGGTTAAAAAATATTTTGATGATCATCATATCGAATACCCAATTATGATCTCAGGCACGATTACAGATGAGTCCGGTCGTACCATGACGGGACAAACCACCGAAGCATTTTATAATGCGCTAGCACATGCAGAACCCGTCTCAATTGGATTAAACTGTGCGTTGGGGCCCGAGAAGTTACGCCCTTATGTTGAAGAATTAAGTCAAATTGCCAATTGCTATGTCTCCGCTCACCCTAATGCCGGCTTGCCCAATGAATTTGGTGAGTTTGATATGTCTCCGGAAGAAATGGCAACCGAAATTGCCGAGTGGGCACAACAAGGATACTTAAATATTATTGGTGGTTGCTGTGGTTCCTCCCCCGCTCATATTAAAGCTATCGTAGCAGCGGTCAAACCCCATTCTCCACGACCCATTCCGGCGATAGTTCCTGCCTGCCGCTTATCCGGCTTAGAGCCCTTTAATATTGATGATAATTCCTTGTTTGTGAATGTGGGTGAACGCACTAATGTTACCGGTTCGGCTCGATTCTTACGTCTAATTAAAGAAAACAATTTTGATGAGGCCTTATCCGTAGCCAGTCAGCAAGTTGATAATGGTGCTCAAATTATCGATATTAATATGGATGAAGGAATGCTGGATGGCGCAGAGTCCATGACCACCTTCTTAAATCTTATCGCTGCCGAACCCGACATAGCCAAAGTCCCCATTATGATTGACTCATCGAAATGGGAAGTCATTGAAGCCGGATTAAAATGTATCCAAGGTAAAGGCATCGTTAACTCCATTAGTTTAAAAGAAGGTGAGGAGAACTTTTTAAAATATGCTCGCTTGGTTAGACGATATGGGGCTGCTGCCATCGTCATGGCCTTCGATGAAGACGGACAAGCGGATAGTATTGAACGTAAAGTCGAAATTTGTACCCGTTCTTATCATTTATTAACCGAAAAAGTGGGTTTTCCTCCCGAAGATATTATTTTCGACCCTAATATTTTTGCCGTCGCCACCGGTTTGGAAGAACATAATAATTATGGTGTTGATTTTATAGAAGCGACTCGTCAAATCAAACAAACTCTACCATATGCCAAAATATCTGGCGGAGTTTCCAATGTGTCCTTTTCATTTCGTGGCAATAACCCCGTTCGTGAAGCAATTCACGCGGTATTTTTATATCATGCCATTAAAGCCGGTATGGATATGGGGATCGTAAATGCAGGACAACTGGCCATTTACGATGATATCCCGCAAGAACTCAAAGAACATGTTGAAGATGTCGTTTTAAATCGAACCCCTGATGGCACGGATAGATTATTAACTATTGCCGATAATTATCGTGGCAATGCGATTGGCGGTAATAAATCCACAGTCGATCTCAGTTGGCGTGAAAATCCAGTTGCAGAACGCTTATCTTATGCTTTAGTGAAAGGCATTACCGAGTTTATTGACGAAGACACGGAAGAAGCCCGTCAGGCATATCCTAAACCTATCGAAGTTATCGAAGGCCCACTTATGGATGGGATGAACCGGGTTGGTGATCTTTTCGGTTCCGGAAAGATGTTTTTACCTCAGGTTGTTAAATCGGCCCGAGTAATGAAAAAAGCGGTTGCCTACTTAATGCCCTTTATTGAAGAGGGAAAAGACGAAAATACGAGTAGCAGTAATGGCAAAATATTAATGGCCACGGTAAAAGGTGATGTTCATGATATTGGTAAAAATATTGTCGGTGTGGTTTTACAATGTAATAACTACGAAGTCATTGACTTAGGCGTGATGGTATCTGCCGAAACCATTTTAAAAACAGCTAAAGAAGAAAATTGCGATATTATTGGTTTATCCGGATTGATTACACCCTCCTTGGATGAAATGGTGCATATGGGCAAAGAGATGCAACGTTTAGGCTATACGCAACCATTAATGATCGGTGGTGCAACCACATCCAGCGTGCATACGGCAGTAAAAATTGAACCCGGTTGTGATTTCCCGGTGGTGCATGTCTTAGATGCTTCACGTGCGGTTGGCGTGGCTCAAAAACTATTATCAGACAGCCTTCGCGAAGACTATTTGCAAACTATAAAAGCCGACTATCAAGCCATTCGTGATAAACGGGCCAAGAAAAAAACAGGACAAAACAAATTGCCTTTGGCCCAAGCTCAGGCCAATAAAACACCATTAGATTGGGCAAACTATAAACCACCCGTACCTGATTTCTTAGGTATTAAGGTTTTTGAAGAGTATGAACTCAGCCGTTTGGTCAATTATATCGACTGGACTCCTTTTTTCCAGACTTGGGAACTAAAAGGACGTTATCCAGCAATTTTTGATGATGCAGTGGTTGGGCATCAGGCCAAACAACTTTATCACGATGCCTTAGAAATGCTTGACTTAATTGTGACCGAACAATGGTTACATCCTAAAGCTGTGGTTGGTATTTTTCCCGCTAATAGTATTACAGATGATGTTGAAATCTATGCCAGTGATAGCCAAAGCTGTTCTCATACTTTACATTTTATTCGTCAGCAAATGAAAAAGCCCGCTGGTAAGTATAACCTTTGTTTAGCAGATTATATCGCGCCAAAAGATTCAGGATTACAAGATTATATTGGTGCCTTTGCTGTAACCACAGGTCATGGTATCGAAGAAAAAGTAGCCGAATTTGAAAAAGATCATGATGACTATGGCAGTATCATGCTCAAAGCTTTAGCCGATCGCCTGGCTGAAGCATTTGCTGAAAAAATGCATGAAAGAATTCGTAAAGAGTTCTGGTCCTATGCCAAAGAAGAAGAACTATCCAATGAGCTATTAATTAAAGAACAATACCAAGGTATCCGACCTGCCCCTGGTTATCCGGCCAATCCTGACCATACAGAAAAGGCCATATTATGGCAATTACTCGATGTGGAAAAGAACACCGGAATCAGCTTAACGGATAGTTATGCCATGTTACCAGCCGCCTCGGTATCAGGATTTTATTTTTCTCATCCTGATTCTCGTTATTTCGGCACGGGTAAAATTGAAGATGACCAATTAAGTGACTATGCTTCTCGTAAAGCAATGTCAAAAGAAGAGATGCAACGCTGGTTGTCCCCTATTCTTGACAATTAGGAATAATAAAAAATGAAAACATCGACTAAATATTTGATACTTTCTGTTTTGCTTACTGTTTTTAGCCAAACCGCTCTGGCTGATGCACAAAAGCTTATTCAAGACGTTAAAAAACGCGTCCAAGTCATCGACTCGGATAGCCTGAAAAAATTGGTGGATGAAAAAAGTAAATTTGTTTTATTGGATGTTCGAATGCCAACAGAGATCAAACGAATGGGTAAAATCGACGCCAGTCAAAATGCCGAAATTCCCCGAGGTTGGTTAGAAGTTCGAGTTGAAAATATGATCCCGGATAAAAACACCCCAATAGTCACCTATTGCGGTGGCGGTATTCGTAGTGCATTTGCTGCCGATACTTTAACAGAAATGGGTTATACCAATGTAAAAAACTATGATGATGGTTTTTTAGGTTGGGAAGGCAAAGGTTATCCCGCTATATATGATTAGGGTTTAATTTTAAGTCAACAGGATAAGTATGTTCGGTTTACGGTTTACGGTTTACGGTTTACGGTTTACGGTTTACGGTTTACAAAAAAGCATTCGCTTTTTCCTGCGATTCTATCAAGCTTTTTTTTGTTTTTTTACTGTCAACTGTCAACTGAATGGTAGTACTCCTTATACCACTGCACAAATGCTTTAATACCTTCATCAATGCTGACTTTTGGTTCAAATCCTACTTGACCAATAAAGGCATCGATATCGGCATAAGTATCCTGGACATCACCGGGTTGAATATTCATATAGTTTTTAAGCGCTTTTTGTCCCAAATGCTTTTCTAATGTCTCAATATACGTCATTAAGGTAGTTGGATGTTGATCACCAATATTATAAATTCTCCACGGAGCTGAACTACTAGCCGGATCAGGAAGTTCGGGATTCCAATGTTTATTGGGTTCTGCAATTGTATCCAAAGCCAATATTACCGCCTCAGCCACGTCATCGATATAAGTAAAGTCTCTTAAATGTTTCCCCTGATTATAAACATCAATACTCTTACCCGCTAAAATCGCTTTTGTAAATTTTGTTAAAGCCATATTAGGATTATCCCAGGGTCCATACACAGTACAAAATCGTAATCCGGTGGTAGGGATCTGATATAGATGGCTATAAGAGTGAGCCATTAGCTCATTTGATTTTTTTAATGCCGCATATAAAGATAAAGGATGATCGGAGTTTTGATGTACTGAAAATGGTAAGAGTCGATTTAATCCATATATAGAACTTGATGAAGCATAAACCAAATGCTGGATGCAATTTTGTCTACATCCTTCTAAAACATGGGCAAAGCCAACGACATTATTGCCAACATAATTCAATGGTTTTTCAATAGAATATCGGTCACCATCTTGTGCGGCCATATGAACCACTTTATCGAATCGCTCTTTTTCAAACAATTCACTAATGGCACTATTATCCATCGTATCCATTTGGATAAAAGCAAATTCACCGAGTAATGCGGAATTTTGTATCCGTTTTAAGCGAGCTTTTTTTAATTCAATATCGTAATAGTCATTGAGATTATCTATCCCAACCACATTATCCCCACGGATTAATAATAATTCGGCAACTCTAGAACCAATAAATCCAGCTACACCAGTAACAAATATTTTCATATAGCCAAAAGATTATCCTCTGATAGATTCAATATTATCCTTATACCATTGATAAGTATGAGTCAACCCCTCTTCTAATTCAATTTTGGCTTCCCATCCCATATTCGTCAAGCGACTAACATCGAGAAGTTTTCGTATCGGCCCATCTGGTTTAGTTGTATCGAAAACCAGCTCCCCTCTGAAACCAATCACTTTTTTGATCAGTTCAGCGAGTTCCGCAATGCTTACATCAATTCCTGTCCCTATATTGATGTGTGAAAGCATGGCTTCGGTATTTTCTGCATAACGAGGATAATCCAATTCCATTATATAGACACAGGCATTAGCCATATCATCCACATGTAAAAACTCTCGCTTGACTTTACCGGTACCCCAAATTGTCACTGCCTTGCTATTGGTGATTTTAGCTTCATGAATACGGCGAATTAGAGCTGGAATAACATGACTATTCTCGGGGTGAAAGTTATCTCCGGCCCCGTAAAGATTAGTTGGCATAACCGAACGATAATCAGTTTGATATTGACGATTATAAGATTCGCATAATTTGATACCGGCAATTTTGGCCAGAGCATAAGGTTCGTTGGTAGGCTCCAAATAATCACTTAAGAGAGCTTGCTCTTGCATTGGTTGTGGCGCATTTCTGGGATAAATGCAAGAACTTCCTAAAGAAAGCAGCTTTTTCACCCCTGCTATGTATGCCTGATGAATCACATTGCTTGCCACCATCAAATTTTGATAGATAAATTCAGCAGGATAGGTATTATTGGCAATAATCCCTCCCACTTTTGCTGCAGCAAGGACAACATAGTCGATATCATTATTGGCAAAAAAATCTTTTACCGCGAATTGATTCGTCAAATCTAATTCAGCATGAGTCCGGGTAATGATATTTTCATAACCTTTATTTTTTAATTGTTTTACTATCGCTGAACCAACCAAGCCACGATGTCCAGCAACATATATCTTATCATTATGATTTAAACTCATTTTAATTCCTAAATATCCCTGATTCTAAAATCGTATAATCTGTCTATTATATACCCAAGCCACCTGAAAATGCAGGTTTCAGGTGGCTTGGGTATACAGGAGAGTTTATTCCTAAAAAAAGCAGTTGCCATCTACTGCGGCCCCCTTAAGCACTCAATCTTAAGGATTTTCTGGAACATTTTGATTTCACCTGTAGGGTGACTACAAGTAAAGCCAAAATAACCCATAAAATCCTTAATCTTCAGCACTTAAGTGAACCTCGCTACGAAGTCAACTGCGTTTTTTAGGTTTATAGATAAGAATCATTACGACAATCTTTTAACCATCTATAAATTCTTATAAAATAGCACCCAATTCAATTCATTTATTTACTAACAGCCCCTAATAAAATGAGAATAATTTATGTTTTTTCAAAAACTTAGTCTTTCTTGTATTAAATACGTATTTGTAGTTGGTGTATTATTTTCTCCTTTTTGCACTATGGCAAACCAAAAAGACTTTGACCTAGCAATGAAACTGATGTCAGAAAATAAATGGCAACAGGCCGAAAAAAAGCTATTAGCTTTGCAAAAAAGGTCTCCCAATGATATTGCAATTCTGAATAACTTAGGAATTACCTCATTTCATTTAAATAAAAGAGAAAAGGCCCGTAAACTTTTTATTCAAGCCGTTGAATCCAATCCTCAAACCAAAATTGCATTTAGAAATATTTTATTATTGAATAGCAACCAAACCAATAAGCGAGCCTATTTTAAAACCATAGTTCAAACTAAAAATAACTCCATTAGCCCATCTAATAGAGTTGAACCGGCTGTTATCAAGCCTGTCGCCCAGCCTCTTATAAATACCCAAACAACGAACACTCGAAATGATTTTCGACAAGCCGCCGAACAACTCAATAATCGTCCTCCCGAAACACTTATTCTAGATGATATAAATGATGAAGAATATGGAAGTTTAGACTCAAAAGCCAATGGTTACCTTTCTGAGATCGATAAAGAAATTGATATGGAAATTGACTTAGGAAGCCAAGATAATTTAGCTTCGTCCGGCTCTTATTTAAACGATCTTTTTAGCAAAGATACCATTATTGTTGACGAACAAGCCCCCCCAAAAAGACCGCTTCAAGAAGTCAGTATAGCAAGTCCTGAAAATGAAAAAGAAATAACCGCACGTTTATCTGATTGGGCGAAAGCTTGGGAATCAGGTGACGTCGATACCTATTTTAGTTATTATGCCCCAAACTATTCTCCAACAAACCAAAGCCGAAAAAGTTGGATGAGAAATCGACGCCAACGTATTAATCCCGAGAAAAGTATTCAGATCACTATTTCTGAGATTCGAGTTAGCCAAATAAACAATCCCGACAAACTAATTACCCGTTTTCTGCAAAAATATCAGGCAAAGTCTTATCGTGATAGCACTTATAAAGAATTGCACTGGCAGAAACGAGAGGGAAAATGGATTATCGTTCGAGAAAAAAGTCTTTAAGCCGACAGCATAAAAGTAACTGGGAATTAAACTTGAATAGAGCCCTAGGCTAATGACAATCAATCATGCAAATGATAGTATTGTGGCTCTTTGAAGCGATATAAAAACAATAACTAATGGCGATTATACACAAGCAATCAACGGATATTAACAAAGACCCGACGATCAAGTCTTTACTTTCTCGTTTGCCAACAGAGTTACGAGACACATTTAGTGATGAACAATTAGAAGGACTGAAGGTTGCGATTGGCAATAGAGAATGGAAAACCCATCCCGTTGATATTCGAACCACCTTTGGATTATTTGGTAAACGCTATTATATGGTTTTTGTCGCTGGAAAAAGCCGCCGCAGCTCGGGTCGTTTACAAAAAATGATTTTTCGAAAAGCAGAAGTCCTTTTTATCAGCTTTATTATTATGTTATTGATTATAGCTGGTACCTTTTTCTTATATTTGCTTAAATCAGCAATGGGCCTAGATATGGTGAGTGGAGAATCATTGGGCATATGGGATTGGGTACAAGACTTATTTAAAGGCTAAAAGTTTATGTTGACCCTTAAAGAAGTCTTTATTTTTATATTTACTCCCCTGCTCGTTTATCCTTATTGGCTAGGTATTAATTTTCTTCAAAATCGATTTTTAGGTGATAATAGCCTTTACCTGTGGTTACAATTTGATTCCAAACGAGCGCTGCTGAATATTATTCGTGACGACTGGCTAAGTGCTCTACCCGCAAGTTATCTATTTGTTTTTGCCATCCTAATGCCATGTTACTTCCTGCTTAAAACGAACAATAGTTATTCTCTATTCAACTTTTTATTACTTACCCTTTTTATCGCCCTGGCCGGATGTCTGTATTTCATCGGTTATAATTTTTATGCACTCGGCATTACGAGCGTTTGTTGTGTTTTTTTAGTATTCAGTATTAGCTTAATCAATGGACTATTTACCTGGAAAAAGAACAGTTAGAGCCTACCAAACAATGAAACCAGAATTGATTTTTCCATTATGTTTGCTTATTTTATGTTCTTTAGCCCAAGCTAAAGAATATGTTTGGCTTATTGGTGGTGGTCCTGAACTTGCAAACTCGCAGGCTCAAATAGAACTCAATACGAAATGGGTACAGGAGCTATTACAGAAACACAAAACTTTGGCAATAACTAAAACCTATTTTACCGATGGTTCCAATCCGGAAAGCGATGTTAAGCTCCAAATAGAAATCGAAGAAACTAACCAAAATTTACAGCCTTTGGCACGTGTTTTTAGTGAAAAAAATGCCAACGCCACTCAATACTATAGTCATACCGTTGACAATGTATATGGCAGCACCGATAGTCAATTGATACAAAAAGACTTAGCCAATGACTTTAAACAGCTCAATAAAAATGATAGTGTTATGCTTATTTTTCAGGGCCATGGTGGAATCAATCCCCGTGATACAGCCAAAAATAGTTTGAAATTATGGAATGACAGTCGTCTGACGGTCATCCAATTAGAACAATTATTACAACAACTCAATCCCCAGGTTCCCGTTCGTTTTATCTTTCCCCAATGTTTTTCTGGTGGTTTTTCCCGTCTCATTTATTCGCAGGCTGATAACCGACTAGAACCGAGCTCAAGAACACGTTGTGGTTTTATGGCCGAATATGATTATGAAGAATCAGAAGGCTGTACGACCAGCATTAATGAAGCCGATTATCGAGATTACACCACGTATTTTTTCGCCGCTTTGGATGGTAAGAGCCGCGATGATAAGCACTTAACAGCAAATCCTGATCGGGATAATAATGGCCAGGTTAGCCTTCGCGAAGCACACTTTTATAGTTTGACCGAAGCAATAAGTACAGATATTCCTCGCTCTACTAGTGAGACATTCTTAGATAACTGGACGCCTTGGTATCTGCGCTGGATAGGCGATAACACGATTCCCGACAATATATATTCTGAATTAGCCAAGGATGTCGCAGAAAACAATCAATTTATTCTTAAGTCTAATGGTCAAGTCAATGAGTTAAAAGGACTGATTAACGACCTGGAGCTACGTCGTCATTCATTGAGTGAGAAAAATAACGAGTTGATCAAAACAATTGAGCAATTAAAAGAAAAAATTTCTGCCCAAGTCACTCGTAAATGGCCTTATATTCGTTTTACCAATACTAAAAACTATTTTGAGCTTTTAAAAACTCAACTTTCAGAAATTCAAAATTTTATACGTAAACAAGATGATTATCCCAGACTTTTCCAAGCCCAAGAGCAAGAACCATTGGTAAAAAGAGAATTATTGGAGGTAAAACGTAAAATCACACAATTGCAAAAAATAAATCGTCTTAACCAACTTTCCCGAGTGTTAGCGCATTTTAATCAGCGCGCGAGTGAAAAAGATAAAGCCGTTTATGAAAAATTGGTGAAATGCGAATCCTTGCCTTTTTAGGATAAAAAGTTAATTCATTGCCTTATGATAAACTGCGATGGTTTGTTCAGCGATACGTTCCCAATTGTATTTTTGTCGAACAAAATCTATCAGCCTATCTTTTTCATCACGACTAAAGTTTTGTTCGCATAATTGTAATAAGTGCTCTTGTAAATCTTTAATATCTTTGCATTTAAAATAAAATTGTTGCCCTAGTTCAACTTCCAAATTGGCCGGTATATCGGAAACTAAAGAAGGTATTCCATAGCTTAATGCCTCTAATAACGCGATGGGTAATCCCTCATGATACGACGGTAAAACAAATAGACCGGCATGTGAAAAAAGTTGATGTAAGGGTTCCCCGGTAATATAACCGGTTAATACAATATCCGGATTGGCTTTCGCCATTTGTTTTAAGCGTATACTATAGTTATCTTCATGATCTGCATCCCCAGCCAGAACCAGTTTATAACCCAGCTCGACACCATTAAAGGCTTCGATTAAGTCATGCAATCCTTTTTCAGGAACAAAGCGAGCCACGGCAATTATATACTTGTCTGTGGTTAATCCTAATTGCTCGATATAAGAAGTTTGTTGAGCCAGTTCAGGAATTTTTACCCCATTGTAAATTAAATTACTTGGCTTATTGCAACGGGTTTGAATAATATTGCCAATGACATTAGAGATAACGATTACTTGATTCGCATAAAGTCCGCCCCATTTCTCTCCCAGACGTAATACAAATTTAGCTAAGCTTCCCCATTTATCTCGGTCGTAGTCTGGCCCATGATTGGTAAACACAACTTTTAGGCCGAGTAATCGGGCAATAGGAGCCATTATGGCTGGACCTATGGCATGGATATGAATAATATCTGCGCCCCATCTTTTTGCGGCAAAAATGGCTCGCAGGGTGTGCAAAATCGCTTCTAAACTTTTTTTTCGAGGGGCAAATAAGTCTATTAATTTAACCCCTTGCCATTCCTCTAAGGGACGTTCTATATAGGTATCTCGGCGACTAATCAGTACTTGATGCCCTTTGGCCACAATCAGCGGGTACAGTTGCTGACAATGGCTTTCTACTCCTCCGGGAATATTGGGTATTCCGCGCGTTCCGGTAACGAAAATTTTTAACATCAATAAACCTGATTGTTCTTCTTATTATTAATAATAAGCTAAAGGTAAAACAAAACGGAAATGAGCGCAATACATTTGAAATAAATATAATTAAGCTAAACTGTTCGTCATATAAGCAATTCATTGTATCACTGACACAAAGATAATATACTTGACTAAAACCAATTACAAACCTATAAAAACAAGTTATATCAATGCTTGCAGACAGTATTAGAATAACCAAAGGGGAAATTTTGAAAGGATTTCAGACCACTTCAACTCAATTGTCATTTAGCATTCATCAGGATATAAGCACAATTGAAAACGATTGGAATGAATTGGGTGCTCGTCTTAGCCACTACCACTTTTACCATAAACCAGCTTGGTTTAAAGCCTATAGCCAGTCACTATTTAATCCTGAAAATCGACTCTTATTTATCACCGTCCATACTGATAACAAAATATTGGGTTTGATTCCTTTAGAATTTTTAACCCTTAAAAAATACATCTGGCCATTAAAGATCCTCCGTTTACCCTTTAATTCTCACCTAGATCTATCCGACTGCCTGATCTGTGAGTCTATATATGACACTGTTCTCGAACAGTTGATTCATTTTATTAATCAACAAAAAACATTAAAATGGGATGTGTTTTTTATGGGAGGCACTCCTGAAGACTCCCATGCCAATAAGATATTCGCCAATAGCGATAACATTAACAATTGTTATTCCGTGCAACATGGAGCCAGCTCATATATTCAATGTAAACAAAGTTATGATGAGAGTATTGCACACATTGCTTCAAAATTTAGACGCAATATATCTAGGCTGGAACGTAAGGCAGAAAAACAAGGCAAACTTGATTATTATTCCTACCCTTGCAGTATCAAAAATCAATCCGATTTATTTCAGCAATATTATCAAACTTTTTTAGATGTGGAAGCCGATAGTTGGAAATCTAAAATACAAACCGCTATCAAAGATAATCCCCCAGCAGTTTTGTTTTATCAAAAACTAGGAGAGTATTTTAAGGCTCCTGATACTTGCGTGATTAACCTACTTAAGCTAGATGACGATGTAATTGCAGTACAATTTGGAGTCCGAGTTGATAAACGTTTAAATCTCCTAAAAATTGGATTTCGGCAAAATTACAAGGGTATTGGCCCTGGCAATATTATACTCAGCCACACACTAAAAAATTCCATCGAACAAAACATTAAAGTAGTCAGCACCACCACAGCCCCCGCCTGGGCCGAAAAATGGAAAAGTGATTCTCAAAAGGTTTACCGACATTTTATTTTTAATCGGACTTTGGGTGGTTTATTCGCTAAAATGGCTTTTTTATTGTTACCGAGTTATAAAAAATTAAAACTTCAATGGCAAAATTTCCAAGCCAATTATTTGAAGAAAAATGAATTAAAAGGAAAGCATTAATGAATATACTTGGGATCAACTACTATTTTCATGATTCAACGGCTTGTCTTGTCAGTGACGGCAAATTAGTTGTTGCCATTGAAGAAGAACGCTTGAGTCGAGACAAACATACCTATGCCTTCCCAAAGTTATCCATTGCCAAATGCTTGGATTTTGCTGGAATATCTACCAGCGATATTGACGCGATTGCCGTTTCGATTCAACCCGGAAAAGACTGGCACAAAAAAGCTGCTTATGGCTTAAAAAATATCACTTCATCAAAACCCTTTGTTAGCCATGAACTGATTAATGGCCTGTCCAAACAACGGAATTTAAAAAACTGGTATAAAACAACTTGGCCAAATAAAAACCAGGCTCCCCCCATCTATTATGTTCCTCATCACCAATCTCATGCAGCAGGTACCTTTTTGGTATCACCATTTGAATCAGCAGCGATTCTTAGTTTGGACGGTTCTGGAGAGTGGTCTACGTCCTTTCTCGGTAAAGGTGAAGGAAATTCAATTGAACAATATCATGAAAGCTATTTCCCTATGTCATTAGGTTCTTTCTATGAAGCCGCGACAGAATTTTGTGGTTTTAGACCAAATTATGACGAAGGAAAAACCATGGGTTTAGCGCCAATGGGAAATCCCGAACGTTTCTATCAAGAAGCTTCAAAAATCGTCAACATTGGTGATGATGGCCAAATTAATATCGATCTCTCTTATTTTAATTATCAATTTTGGGGGCATCGACGAATTAGTCAGAAGTTCGAAAATATTTTTGGTAAAGCGCGTACCAAAAACGGAGAATTTGAGTCTCACCATATGGATGTTGCCGCTGCATTTCAGCGGGTACTGGAAGACTGTGCCTTAAAAATGTGTGAAATTTTAAAACAAAAAACCAATTCAAATAAATTGGTTATCGCTGGTGGTGTCTCACTAAATAGTGTGATGAATGGTCGCATCGTGCGTGAAAGCAACTTTGACGAAATATATGTAATGCCAGCGGCAGGTGATAATGGCACGGCGATTGGTGCGGCTTTTTATGTATATAATTGTATTTTGGACCATAAACGTAATTTCCATCATGATAATCCCTTTATTGGCAATGAATACAGCAACGAGCAGATCGAAGCTATATTAAAAGAATGTAAACTCGCTTACCAACAACATGATGATATTGAATCGGTTGCAGCCAAACTGCTCCATGAAGGACAAATCTTAGGTTGGCATCAAGGCCGAATGGAAATTGGTCCCCGGGCTTTAGGCAATCGGAGCATTTTGGCTAATCCATCACTACCCGGCATAAAAGATAAAATTAATGCTGAAGTCAAACATCGAGAAGCTTATCGCCCCTTTGCTCCCTCCTCAACTATCGAAGATGCGAATCGGTTTTTTGAAGACTTAGGCGATAACCCCTTTATGCTTAAAGTCTGTGATGTTCATGAACAATGCAAAAAGGTCTTACCTGCAATTACCCATGTTGATGGCAGTGCCCGCTTACAAACCGTGCATAAAGACACCAATCCTCGCTATCATACTCTGATATCAAAATTGGGAGAATTAAATAATACCCCAGTGGTATTAAACACCAGTTTTAATATTATGGGAGAGCCGATTGTCGAATCACCTTACGATGCAATTCGCTGCTTTTTTTCCACCGGTCTAGATAGTTTGGTTATCGGTAATTATTTAATAAAAAAGTGAATAGTAAAAAGTAATGCCAATCCGAAGAGTTAAAAAATTAATTTCATCCGTACACAAACAGGGCCTGCGAGCAACCAGCAAGGAGGTTTCTGCGTTTGTTCAGCGCCATTACTGGAATTACCGCGAAAACCGTATTGATCGTATTCATGGCACCAATACCGGGGGGAATGAATGGGACTATTTAAAAAACATGTCTTCTACCAGCCTAAAAGATGCCGAATTTTATGAGCCTATTAAACGTTCTCATTTTGAGTCCATGATCGAGCAAGCAAATATAGATTTTAAAAATAATATATTTATCGATTTAGGTGCTGGTAAAGGACGAGCCTTAATGTTTGCCGCTGACTACCCTTTTAAACAAATTATAGGGGTCGAATTTTCTCAAATTTTGTATGATATGATGCATCAAAATATCGACACCTACCTCGAAAAAACCCGAAAAGAAAACAATTTTTTACTGAGTTGTGGCGATGCCGTCGATTTTGAATTACCTCAATCAGATTTAACCATTTATCTTTTCAATCCTTTTGTCGGTAATGTTATGCAACGAGTGGTAGAGAAAATCTGCAATTTTATCCAACATACCGATTTTCAAGTCAAAATACTCTATCGAAATCCAAGCTGTTATAAGATGTTTCAGCATGGCTATCTACAACTAGATGTAGAATCCCCCTTATATAATCTCTATAGTGGCAAAAAAAGCAGTCACGAAAAAAGTCATGTCGAGCCTCATGTCAACTAAGTCTATCTATTGCTAATGAATATAAGAAAAATTGATCTGCCTGAATTGCAGATGCTTGCCCCAAAAATTTCAGAATTATTAGCTCATTCTCCGCAAAATAATATCTTTTTAACACCAGAGTGGTTGCTTACCTGGTGGGAATTTTGGTCAGATAATGCACAATTATACTTTTTAATTGCAGAACAAGACCGACAACTGATTGGTATGGCTCCCTTAATGCTACAAAAGCAAAGCTGGTTAGGGATTGTGGAAATTCGTATGCTAAGCTTTTTAAATACCAGGGTTGCAGCAGATCACCTGAATTTTGTCTGTTATGAAAATATGCAACCCCAAGTTAATCAAGCTTTTTTTTCCTACTTAGAGCAGCATCATCAGGAATGGGATATTTTAAGCCTTGAAGACCTACCAGAACTCGACGATACAATAAGTCATGCGAAGAACGCCTTTTCCAATCAATTCCAAATTTCTACCAAAACAGGGCAGCTCTGTCCCTATTTACCCCTTAATTCCGAAATAGGTAAAAAGACTAGTTGGGATGCTTATTTATCCCAAAAAAGTAAAAACTTTCGTCAGCAAACCCGAGCCAAACGGCGTAAGTTTGAAAATAAATTAGCCGGTCAATACATTCAATGCGAGACCAAAGAACAAGTTCAAATAGCCTTAAATAAGCTTGCAGCACTTAATCCAGAACGATGGAATAAAAAAGGTCAAACATCGAGTTTCAGTGACAATCAATTCCAAACTTTCCATATAAAAATCGCTGAAACTTTTCTTGAAAAAGGCTGGCTTGATCTTGCCTATTTAAAAGCCGATAACAATATCATTGCGGTAATCTATAATTATATCTATGCCAATAAGATTTTTTACTATAATACCGCCTTTGATTTTAATTATTCTAGCTATAGTGCGGGTCGTGTTTTAATGGGATATAGTATTGAGCAAGCATTTAATAAAAAGCTTGAAGAGTTTGATTTTTTACGGGGAGTACATAGTTATAAATATGAATGGAGTGAATTACAAAGAGAAAATCAAGATCTATTAGTGTTTAAGAAAGGTTTAAAAACCATACTTTGGGATATCGGCCAAAAGGGCAAAACGGCTTTGCGGCAATTTCTTAAAAAACACCTCTCGCAAAACTTAAAATTTCGCCTTAAATCCCTGCTTCAAAAAATATCGTGATATGATTTTATGAAGATAAAACTGAAGGATTTTTAGCCGGCTCTAAGGAATTTTTTCTACCTATTTTTTTTAACCCGAATAATAAAGGGACGTAAAAAACTCAGTAAAGCTGGTTTGGGATCGGTATTTGACCACAATTGATCAACATCAGATACCAGCACATATTTAAACAAGTCTAAAAATGAAAAAACCGCTCTTCTAAAATTCAACTTTCCTTTAAATAAATGCTTAGTAAAGGCCACTAAGTCACCATAAAACCAATTGCAGAGTATCCCTTCTCGATTAATTATTTGTTTTTTAAATGCAGCATATGTTTTATAAGCATTAATATGTAATGTATAGGCCGAAACATCTATCCCCATTTTATAAATAAAAGCCGTGGTCGCAGGCATACGAGGATTAATTTCCATAAAATAGTAGCATTGATTGGAATAACGATATATAAACTGCATATTCATAACGCCGTTGTAGTTCATTTTTTGAACAATCCGAGCCACATAGTCTTGTAAAATCGGAGTGGGTTGTTTTGAAATAGTCCTTACGGTATAACCAGTACCATCAAGTTCCTGAGTATATTGTGCTTGGTTTTCTAAATAGGTGATCACTTCTCCCTGTTCAACAACGAGATTTACACTGATGCGATCTCCGCAAATATAATCTTCCATTAATAATGCTGCACTTTCATCCCATTCATTTTCCACATAGGCGATTTCATCCCTATTGTTAATGATAATGGCCTTTTCAGTGCGTAAGGCATTAACCGTAAAATTAGGTTTGACTATTATAGGATAGCCATTTTTATCGGCATTGGATTGTAACTCAGATTTTGAATGAAGCAGATAACTTCTTGGGCATGGGATATCCAGCTCTGAAATAAACTGACTGCAACGCTTTTTATCCAAACAGAGCATAATATTTTCTTTACTGGGCATAAGCAACTTGACTGGCCTTAATAAACTCTCTTTATTTTCAGCCAGAACTTTTAAACCGAGTTCACCAATGGGAAAAATGGCATCAACTTCCTGATGCTCTTGTAAAAATTGATTAAGTGCATGTAGAAATGCTTTTTGATCGGAAAACTCTGGATGCTTCCAGGTTTTCTGACAATAACGAGAATAACAGATGGGATCATAGTTTATACTACTCCCAACGATATATGGAATTTGCTGTAAATACAGCGACTTCATAATCGGGATGGATTGTTTATAGTTATCCAACAATAAAATCATAGCACTAATCAGTTTTAACTTGTTTTAAAGCATAGATCTGCATATAACTATAAGCGTATAAAAAAAGAAAAAATACACTCCAAGATTTGAGTAAATCTTCCAAGCTCAACCTCATAAAACCATCTTCTGCTCCCCGCACATCAACATAAACCATTAAGGCAAACAATCCAGCGGCGGTAACCAATAAAGTTTGAATTTTTCTAGGCATACTGAAAAACTTTCCTAAAAATAAGAGGAAAACAACTTCTAATCCGCCCATAATTAATAAAGTCCAGGCATCATTTTTATGCAATACACGCCCGATCATTTCATGTATCAAAAACCGATCATCCAGTCCCATATAGGTAAAAATAAATATTTGAGAATAACAAAACCATTTTTGAACCGGACTGCTTAACAGCGTTGAGCTAATAAAAAATAATAGCGCACAAGCTAACAATAAAAAGGCCGTAAAAGAAGTATTAATGCCATATAGAAAAACAGAACCCTGAAGATCCGTAAAATATGGGCGGACATGTTCCTGACCATACTGAAACTCGATGCTCATGAGGATAAGACTATAGACTAAAAGAAGAAATCCTGTCGCAATGCGTAAATTCATATTTTGGCTATCCCTACCTTCTTTTTAGATATTTTTTTGGACGAAACTCCAATTATATCTTGTTTGAATATTATTTTTAATCTTTATTAAAAAACCGGAACCTATCATAGTAGGCATCCACAATTGTCAGATTACCTTCTTGATTAAAGGTATGTGTACCAAGCACTTGTTTATCCCAATTTGGTGTTATAGCCGACACTTTTTTCTCACTATAGGCCTGTTCAGATAGTTCAGTGATTTCATTAAAATTAGTACAATGACCATAACGAACCGAACAATCCTGCGAAGGTCGATAGAGTCGGTTGTTGTGAACAAATATTTTTCCAGCGGGCCGAGCTGTCGCTACTCCAGATATAATTGGGTTTAGTGGATGAGAATTCCACTGTTGACTAAATAAGTCATCGGACCAAAACAGATACAATTCATCCCCATAAAATGAGCCTTTTACATCCTCAATAGCAGTAAATAACCACCACTTATTGTCTTGATAGAACAATGTAGTATCAACCGTTTCGATATCCTCCATTAAGTTCATTTTAAATTCCCATTGATAAGGAAAATTTGTACATTCATAGAGCTGTATGGTTTTATTCTCAACCGATTCAGGTACCATATAATATTTTTCATTATGCTTAAAGACAAAAGGATAAGAGAGATGGTAGTCAGCTTTTAATATACTAACGGGTTGTTTACAATTGCCCTCTTGATCCATTTCTATGGCAGAAATATGACCTCGATTGGTGTTATACATTAATTCTTCAAAGAATAGGTAATACCGATCATTTTCAAAAATAACATGTGGATCGGCCCAAAAACGGTCCGCAGGCGGCAGCAACTTTTTATATTGATGAAGTTTATTAGATTCATTAGGGTTTAAACAATAGAACAAATACCAATGTTCATAATAAAATAGTTTTCTAATCACCCTAGTCCCTAAATTCCATATATATTGAATCAATAAAGACAAGGCTTCTATATTATCCGGTTCTTGAAAGTCTGGATAAGAATAAAAATCTAATTCGGGATTAAATTTTTTTACCTGGTTAAAAAACTGCTCTTCCCCCAAATCCGCCAATAAATTGATTTGGCGGGATAAAAATCCAGCAGCCAAATAATGATATTGATGCTTATTTTGAGTCGGTTTAAATGCCCGTGTCATCACTTCAGAACGATATAAAATTTGCTCATTCTGACCTAACATTTTTAATACAGCTCCGGTACTTGCTTGTCTGGTCACCGCTTCCCAAAAACCGGCAGGCCCACCTCGATTAAACTCAGGGTTCCCCAGTTGATAGGTCCACATTCCATATTTGGCTAGTTCAAAAATATTTTCAGATAATTGTTCACAACCGAGGTAGACCAAAATATCGAGTTGTTTCGCTTTGATGACATTTATATCAGACTCAGTTGATGGATACTGGACCGTATCAATATTTTTCAAAAAAGGCTCAATTGAAGTAGGAACGGCATAGGCCAACGAGCCTTTAAATAAAAAACCATCCAATCGATTTAAGAATTGATAAACTATTTTAGAGTATTTCGTCCTATTTTGTTTCAACCTGCTTGACTTAACTTGCTCCCTTAAAACGACTAAATCAATATTGGCCTGGAGGGATTGTATGACTCGCTCAAGAGCCACAAATGCCCAATGAGGGAGCAAATATGAATCTAGCAAAATTCCAATTTTTAATTTTTTATGTGCGGTCATTTTATGTATATAATTGATTGAAAAAGACACCATACACTAAATCTGAACAAAAGGTAATTGTTCCGATAGATAATCAAAAAGTTAACTGGAATCTTCCTTAATTATTAGATATCCTTTCTCAATTACTCAATATATATCCTTGTTTAAGCTCAGAAGTAAAACGCTTGAATCCGGAATATTTAAGAGTATTCATTCAACTTCTAAACACATTTTTCGACTGAGTGCATTGCAATAAATGAATTCCAATAATAATAAACAAAAAATTCTATTTATCTATGAAAAAATGCAACCACCTTATGATGAAGGGATGAAAATTACCGCCAACAAGGTCTATATGACCCTTGGCAAATTTCATCAAGTCAGTTTAATGCAAGACCTCACTAATTTTTCCCATCAACTCAATTCATTATTATTGATTCCGCGAGTTATCCTAAGCCAACTATTTAACCGCTTCGATAAATTGGTATATATCCCACATAGTTCATTTACTCAAATGACTGTGATTAAGCTATTTATTTTCAACCTATTTATCGGAGACAAACTAACCGCAATTGGCCTTCAAGAAAGACCTGTAAGCCCATCAATGAAATATTTACTTAAACGGATTAAGCGCTCAAATATTTTTGTTTTATCAAAACAAATTCAACAATCTATGTCAGATTATGGATTAAATACCAACATATTTCCCATTGGCGTAGATACCCACAAATTTCAACCCACCGATAATATCGAACAATTACGGCTTAAATTTGGTCTCGATCCTAACTTAATCACCGTACTCCATGTCGGACACATTAAGAACACTCGCAATTTACGTTGGCTAGTCGATCTTAAAAAAGATATTGAAAACCTTCAGGTTATATGTGTCGGTAGTACCACAACAAAACATGAATTTAATCAAAATGACAAGCAATTAAAAGAAGATATGGAAAAGGCTGGAATACATATTATCCAACATTTTGTCGCCGAAAATGAACAACTATACCAACTGGCCGATATCTATTGCTTTCCCGTACTAACCAAAGAGGGTGCGATGGAAACGCCACTGTCAATTTTTGAAGCCATGAGCGTCAATCTCCCCATCGTATGCACACCTTTTGGTAGTCTTCCCGACTTAATTGAAGAAGGGCCATTTATTAAGTTTGCCGAAACTTATGAAGAATTTCGAGACGCAATCAAAAACGGATTTGGGTCTGAACCTTGTAATAACCGAGAATTAGCCCAACACTTTTCTTGGGAACATACCGCCAAAGTTTTAGCAGGAGAATAATTTGTTTGTAATTTATATTTCTGGAATTGATGGGTGCGGTAAAACCACTCAGGCCAAATTACTGAATGAATTTTTGCTCAAAGAAAATTATGATTCACAATACCAATGGCTTAGATGGTCACCCAGCATTGGTAAATTTATTTCAATCGCAAAATCATTAATTAAGTCAAGTAAGAGCAAAACACCAGCAAACAAAACAGATAAGGCTGACGATCAAGAAATTAAACATAGCGAAAACCAACATTTTGGCAAATGGAGCCAACTAAAAAATCAGTTATTTTCAATGCCCCTATTTCATTTTTTCTGGGACAAGTATTCGCTATGGGATTACTACCGTGCTTATCAGCAAAATTCCTGCCAATGGAATTCAGATATCATCATTCTCGATCGCTATTTAATGGACTTTTTTGTTGATCAATCCATCAATCACAATGAGTCCATCGAGCAATACCAAAATCGTTTAAATGCAAATACTCTAAAAAAATTTGCAAAACCTGATATATTTATTTTAATAGATATTCCACCGGAAACCGGTTGGGAAAGAAAACGAGATGGTACATCAATGAAACACTTAGATCGCCTTTCCAAGGTCTATAATGAAGTCAAAAATCAGGAAAATGTAGTAACTATTCAAGGGCAGCAATCCACCGAAGCAATCCAGGAAGAAATTAAAACGGTTGTTTTGAATGAATTAAGGAAAAGAAAATGAGTACAAATAATAATTGTGGACGCGTCGTGGTTTTAGGCTTTGATGGGATGGACTATGACCTCACTCAGCAGTTAATTCAATCAGGACAAATGCCCAATCTAGAAAAAATTATTGAAAAAGGCTGTTTTAATCCGTTTAAATCGGTATTTCCACCCGACTCTATTCCAGCCTGGATAACCGCATTTACCGGTAAAGATCCTTCTGAGCATGGTATTTTAGATCATGTTAACTACCTCATTAAAGGAGAGGATAGCGCTCAAATCGACACATCCGTTTTCCATCAAAAAACCTTTTGGGATAAGATCAGCGAAAATGGTAACGAAGTCTGTATTATTAATCCTTTTATGGCCTACCCTGTCTGGCCAGTTAATGGAGCAATGGTCAGCGGTCCGGTATTTGTCCAAGGTGATATTCAAGTCTCCAATCCCGATTATGTGGCTGGCAAGTCGTTTCCTGGCAGTATGGGAGGCATCAGCGATTTGCCATCGAAAAAAAATATCTCATCTTTTTATACTTCGACAGTGGAAAAAACTAAAGAACAAGCAGCCTATGGTTTGGAAATTTTAAAAGACAAATCCCCCAATTTATACTTCCAAACTTTTTTAACCACCGACAGAATTCAACATCATTTATGGCGCTATTGTGATCCCAAAGATCCTACCTACCCAGGAGAAACCTCGGTAAGAAACTCTATTCCTGAGTTTTTTGCCCTAGTTGATAAAATTATTGGCGATTTTAACGCGACTTTGTCCGACCAAGATACACTCATCATTATGAGTGACCATGGCCATGGGATGCGTTGCACGCACTGTTTTAATATCAATGAATATTTAAGACAAAAAGGTTATCTATACCATGGCAAGCAGAGCAAACCAAAACTAAAAACCATTTTACTGGAAAAAGCCAAAAACTACGTCCTACATTTTATGCGCAAAAATAATTTGGAAGACTATATGCATGTGGTCGCCAGGTTTGTTCCAAATGCAAAAAAACTTAAAAAAGGCGAACATTTAACTGGCAAAAGTAATACCTTGGTAAAAGCGTCTAGTTTTGCCGGCACCAATCCCTTTGGCGGCATCCGAATCAATAAAGAAAATACTGAAAACTATGAACAATTACGCCAGCAGATCATTGACGAATTTTCCGAATTAACCTTTGAGGGAAAGAAAATCTTTAATTGGATCAAACCCCGAGAAGAAGTCTATTCAGGCCCTCAAATCGAAAAATATCCAGACATATTATTCGATATGATCCCGCAATTAGGCACGGGCATGAATATGTATACCAAACTTTTTACTGAAAACCCCACGCATGGAAAAATTAGCGGGGGGCACAAACGCAATGGTATTTTTATTTCCAATAACCCGAATATACCCACTGACAACTTTGATTTTTCAATAGAGCAATTTTATACCTTTATGTTGGATTGTTTTAACGTAAAGGCAAAATAGTTACAACATGTAAGTTTCATCAGCAAATGGTGGCTGCGGATAATATTCAATATGGCGTTGGACTTGTTTAGCCAGTTTTGGGCTGTGGGTTTCACCAACTAACCATAATGCCATATCGATACCCGCAGAAACTCCAGCAGAAGTCACAAAGTTACCATCTCTAACAAAACGCTGATCATCTTGCAAAATAATCTCTGGCTCTATTTCCTGAAGTAATTTTGTTACTGCATGGTGTGATGTGCAATGCCGCCCTTTTAATAGCCCCATGGCAGCATAAACGAGAGAACCGCTACACACGCTAGTGATCCAAGTCGCTTTGCTAAGATATGCCTGCAAACTCGACTGAAATGCCTTATCCTTAATGAGTTGTCGTGTTCCCTGGCCTCCTGGCAATAAAATCATATCAAAAAATTCTTTTTGATCCATGGCTGCATGAACGCCCATCACCAGACCTTTATTGGCTCTAACACTTTTTCCATCCAAGGAAATCAGTTTGCAACTCAATTTATCACTAAAATTAGCAGCCGTTTGAAAGACTTCCCAAGGACCAATAGCATCCAACTCTTCAACATCATTAAATACAATAATCGCAATATTCATAACTTTTACCTTAACCATTTCGAATTTACATTTATACTAGCGAGATGATATTCTGGCGTAAATGACAAATTATCTACTATTTATGCCATATTATGTTCTACTCAATAAAAAAAATTGCTTTTATTTGTTTTGAAAACTTCCAAATACTTGATTTAACTGGTCCCATGCAGGTTTTTGAATCATCCCGCCTAGCCGGTAAAAAGTATTATGAAATTCATACACTCTCGCGTGCTGGTGGTTTGATTAAATGTTCTGCCGGATTAAGAGTCGATACTCAAACACTACAATCCTTAGAAAATTTTGACAGTATGATTATAGTCGGTGGCAAAGGTACGTTTAAGGCTTGCAATGATTCTGAATTGATTCAATTTATTAAAGTACAAACAAAATTGGTCAAACGCACAATATCAATTTGTACCGGTAGTTTTATACTTTCCAAAGCTGGACTTTTAGATGGGAAAAAAGCCACAACTCATTGGCGTTATTTGGATAGATTGGCTGAACGAAATCCAAGCATAGTCATCGAACAAGATTCGCTCTATATTCGTGATAAAAATATCATTACCTCGGCCGGTGTCACTGCCGGGATCGATCTCGCCTTATCATTAGTTGAAGAGGATATAAGTCGCGAAATTGCCATACAAATCGCACGTAATTTGGTTATCTATTACCACCGTTCCGGAGGCCAACAACAGTTTTCTGAACCACTTAAAACGCAATCATTTGAAGATCAAACCTTTGGTCATCTTTGTCTTAACATAATTAATCATCCCAAACACAATTATACTGTCACGAGCATGGCAGAAAGTATGAATATGAGTCCACGGAATTTTTCTCGACGTTTTACCCGAGCCGTAGGGATCTCTCCAGGAAAATATGTTGAAAAGATTCGCTTGGATACCGCAAAAACATTATTGGAAAACACCCAGTACTCAATAGAAAACATCGCGCAAAAAACTGGCTTTAGTCATGAAGTATTACGACGAACTTTTTTGCGACATTTTGGCATAACGCCATCAAAACATAGGATTCATTTTGGAACCGCTCCCGATTAATTCTAAGTGATAAGTGTAAATATTACCTATCATTTCAAACAAAGTTTGACTACAACTTAATCAGAGGAATCTTTTATAAGAAAAACAGCAATGAAAATTAGACTTCAACTAAAAATACTCTTGGCATTAGGATTGAGTACCAATAGTTTTAATTCAGTAGCAAACTCTTTTAGCAATCATGATATTTACCAAGACAATAGTGGAATGCTTCCAAATCCCAGCTATTATCCTAATTATCAATTTCCACCACTAATGCAAGAATATGGTAGTAATCCCTATTATAATAATAAAGGCAGAAGACCCTATCCCAAAAATCCTGAAAAAAAACCACCTCAGAAATTTAAACCCCGGTTTCCACCTTATCCCCCTTATTATCCTTGATTTATTTAACCTAGATTTATTTAACCTAGATTTAAGTAATCTAGTTAACTAAGCCAAAAAAGCCAGGGAATAGAATAATTGAGATCACCACGCCGGCTTGAATGACGATAAAAGGCACCACACCTCGATAAATATCTACAGTACGAATTTCAGGCGGAGAGACTCCCTTTAAATAAAACAAACTAAACCCGAAAGGCGGAGTTAGGAAAGAAGTTTGCAGATTCATGGCAATTAAAATAGCAAACCATAAGGGAGCAATATTTAGAGCATCTGCCACTGGAGCCAGCATGGGAACAATAATAAAACTTATTTCCACAAAATCAATAAAAAAGCCCAAAATCATAATCGCTACCATGGACATAATTAAAAATCCCATTTGTCCGCCCGGTAACTGCCCCAGCACTTCTTCAACAATTTCATCCCCACCCGTATAGGTAAAGGCCATGGAGAAGGCTGTGGCTCCCAATAATATGGCAAATACCATGGAGGTGACTTGTACCGTTTCTTTAGCTGATTCATAAATCATTTTCCAACGAAACTGTCCATAAAATATGGATAGAATAATGGCCCCCATACCACCTAATGCCGAAGACTCTGTTGGTGTAGCAATACCGCTAAAAATAGAACCCAGTACTACCAGCATTAACAGGAGTGGTGGAATAATATTTTTTAGTGCACGCAAGAATTGTTCTTTGCGATCACCAATATCATCATCCAGGGGTATAGCCGGGGCAGATTCAGGATTTTTCCAGGTAGTGATTAAAATGTAAAGAATATACAAACCGATTAAAACCACCCCAGGTCCGACAGCAGCTTTAAATAAATCACCGACCGGTATCCCCATAACGTCCCCGAGGATGATTAAAATAATCGATGGTGGAACAATTTGCCCCAAAGTACCCGCCGCACAAATCGTTCCACAACTAAGTGCTTTGTTATAATTAAACTTGAGCATTACGGGTAAGGAGATCAGCCCCATAGCGACAACTGAAGCTCCTACAACGCCTGTTGATGCAGCTAATAAAGCCCCCACTAAAATGGTCGAAATGGCCAAACCGCCTTTTACCGTACCAAACAATTTCCCCATGGATTCTAGTAATTGTTCCGCCAAATTGGTTTTTTGTAATACGATCCCCATAAAAATAAACAGTGGTACGGCCATTAATATGGTATTTTCCATTATGCTCTGAATGCGAAATGGCATAAAGGCAAATAATTCCGCCCCTTCGGCAAACACCCCAAAAATTAAAGCAATACCACCAAAGGTAAAGGCAACCGGAAAGCCGACTAACAAGGCCAGTAAGGCCACAAAAAACATGATAATTCCAATCATAATTATCCTCCCTGACTATGATGGTGATGCAGTATGGTATTCATCGTTATCATGATATCCACGGAAAGTATTAATAGCCTTGAGGATCATACCAACGCCACTGATAGCCATGGCAAAAAAAGCAAATGGAATAAAAGATTTAATGATCCACCGATAGGGTAATCCACCAGGATCGCCAGACATTTCACCAAGGTCAAATGCTTCTTTAGCAAACCCAACGCCATACCAGCCGACTAACAAACTAAACGGCAATAACAATATGATGGTACAAATCAAATCGACCAGGGCTCTTTTTCTAACGCCTAAACGTTCGTAGATAAGATCAACTCGAACATGTCCTTCCGTTTGCAAGGTATAGGGTATTCCGAGTAAAAATACAGCAGCAAAAAGATGCCATTCTAATTCTTGCATACCAATGGAAACATCATTAAAAACATAACGCATTACCACATCGAAAAAGACATTAAAGAGTAAAATGATAAACAAGATTGCGGCAATTACACCGAGTAATTTGGAAAATCCATTGATGATTTGTTCTAGTTTTAATAACAATAGATTAGCTCCTTTAAAAAAAGAAATGGTTCCCACATAGAACATGGGAACCAGGATAGGTACTAAATTAAGGGTTAGCTTTATTTAGCGGTACTATTTTTTCTTTGGTTATTTACTTGCCCTATTTGCTGGTACTATCTAAATAAGCCTTATCAGAAATATTGGTCCATACCCGTGCTTTTTCCAAATAAGCTGCTTGAGAATCTAAAATTTCTTTAGCTAAAGGGTCGCTGGCGGCTTTTTCGGCTAAGATTTCAGCATTCGCTTTTTGCATAGCTTCAATCACAGCAGGGGGGAAAGTTTTGACCTTAATATTGGGATAGTCTTTTTTGATTTTCGCCCAATTTTCAGCACTGGCATGATAAGACTGAATATACATATCATAGGCAGCAGTTCGCATGGCTACTCTTAAGATTTCTTGCAAATCGGCAGGTAATTTTTTCCAGGTACGTTGATTAATTAGAAACTGTAACTCTGTTGCAGGTTCATGCCAACCACTATAGTAATATGGTGCAATTTTATGAAAGCCCATGCGTAAATCTAAAGAAGGTCCAACCCATTCTAAGGCATCGATAGTGCGACGTTCTAGAGCTGTATATAATTCACCAGCCGGGATATTGGTTGGTTTAGCTCCTAGCTTGGCTAATACCTCCCCGGCAAACCCCGGAATACGCATTTTTAATCCTTTTAGGTCGTCAACCGAATTGATCTCCTTTTGAAACCAACCCCCCATTTGATTGGTGGTATTACCGCCAGGAAAGGAAAGTAAGTTGTATTTGCCATACACTTTTTCCATCAACTCCATTCCACCGCCGTAGTAAAACCAAGCATATTGTTCAGGAGCAATCATACCAAAGGGCATAGTGGTGAAGTACAAAGTATTGGGAACTTTACCTTTCCAATAGTAAGAAGCCGAATGCCCCATGTCATATTGACCGGAACGTACCATATCAAACACCCCAAATGGTGCTTTATGTTTGTTTTTAGAATCAATAGTAATTTTTAAACGACCATTAGACATGGCTTCAGCCATTTTCGCCATATTTTTAGTCGCATCACCAAAAATTGGGAAATTTGATGGCCAGGTTTCTGCCAATTTTAGTTTATAGGTTTTTGCTGCAAACACGGGACCGGAAAGAGCGATTGTGGTCACCGTTGCAATTATTATTTTTTTTAAGGGCGAGAAATTTAACATGATTTTGTCTTCCTGATTCAATACATATTTTGAGTTAAGTAGTAAAAAACAGCCTGCAATGAATGCTATAAACAGCTATCCCATACTTTAGTCAATTATATTTACATAGTCCAGAAACGGGCGGTGTTTTACTGGAAAGATTGATACTCTATAAAATTCAGCGATTCTTATCTATAATTTTTTAAACCCAGCTGCCATATTACTTCAATTTTTCATCATCTGAAAATTTTTCATAGAGACTCAGTGCCGTGTCAAAATCGTAAGCACTTGCGTACTTATAAATTTCTTCAAATATAGATTGATATTCAGTTGCTGAAAAACTAGTCAGAAGTTCATCTAAAATATCCAAAGCTTCGGGATCGTCATAAGAAAGTAACTCATGCAATAAAGTGAATTGTTCCTGAAACGCTCCTAATTCAACAGAATGCATTGTCTTGTTAGTATCTTTATCTAATACAACTTGATGACTAGCATAATTTTCAATAAAAACAATAAGAGGATCAAGGATTTGCTTAACCTGGTTTAACTTAGTCTCGATATGTTGCTGACTTTTCCCCTTGCTACAGGCATTTTCTAAATCTCGACAAGCCTCATATAAAGAGTTAGCTCCTATGTTACCTGCACTGCTTTTTAATGTATGTGCCATTCGGCATTTTAAGTCTTTGTCAGTAGTATCATCTGCTTCAATGAATTGTTGTACAAAATTTTTATTTTGAGCCAAAAATTTAAGTAATAGCTTATTGTAAAGTAAGGTATTATTTTGCACGATACTCAAACCAATAGAAATATCAATACTTGACTTATCGAATATATCAAAAGCATGTATTGGAATATTTTGCGTTTCATGAGTATTGTTAGTTGGCCGTTCAATAGAGGAATTGGTTGTTTTAACCCATTTGGCTATGGTTAAAAACATTTGATTCAGATTAAGAGGTTTGGCGATATAATCATCCATCCCAGCAGCAAATATATCTTTAATATCGCTTTCCATAACATTGGCAGTCATGGCAATAATCGGTATTTTTCGACTCAGATCATTTTGACGTATTAATCGCGTTGCTTCGTATCCGCCCATGACAGGCATTTGAATATCCATTAAAATGGCATCATATTCTAGATCAGAATCCAAGATAGATAGGGCTTCTTGTCCATTGTTTGCAATTTCCACTTGAATATTTTTCGTCGTTAAAAGCTCAGCAGCAAGTTCCTGGTTTAATTCATTGTCTTCAACCAATAAAACTCGAGCTCCTTGTATTTGACCTAGGGAGTTTTCTAAAGACTCAATTTTATTTGAGGATACCTGCGCAACTTGCTCTTCTGAACAAAGCGGAAAACTCACACTAAATAAAAATGAGCTGCCCTGGCCTTCTTCACTTTCGATCCAAATTTTACCTTGCATCAATTCAACCAACTGTTTTGAAATACTTAAACCCAGGCCAGTTCCACCATATTTTCGAGTCGTCGAACTATCTGCCTGACTAAAGGATTGGAATAGGCGACTCTGTTGCTCCTGGCTAATTCCAATCCCCGTATCGATGACCGCAAAGCGTATTTTTACTTTTTCAATGGATTGTTCTATTAACTCAGCACAAATGGTTATGGTACCTTGGGAAGTAAACTTTACCGCATTGTTGGCCAAGTTGACCAAAACCTGTCCTAAACGTAAAGGATCGCCTAACAAATTTGCTGGAATTTTAGGATCAAGATCAATAATCAAGGCCAGTTTTTTTTCATCCGTTTTAAAAGATAAAATATTTTGTAAATGTTCAAGTACTTCAGACAATGAAAAAGGAATGGATTCGACTTCCATTTTCCCTGATTCTATTTTTGAAAAATCCAAAATATCATTAATAATACCTAATAATGATTCTGCCGATCGATGGACTTTTTCGATATAGTTTTTCTGTCGATTATTTAAATCAGTCTGTAAAGCCAAATAGGACATGCCAAGAATGGCATTCATAGGCGTGCGGATTTCATGGCTCATATTGGCCAAAAAATCAGATTTCGCTTGGGTCGCTAATTCTGCCGTTTCTTTAGCCTTTTCTACAATTATTTGATTTTCTCGCAACTCTGCGTAGGTACGTTCCAATTCTTCATTTAGCTTTAAAACCTCCATCTGTTGTTTATCACCTTGATGGACAATTTTATCCAAACGCCGATTTTTACGTTGGTAATTTTTTTTAAGTTTAGCAAGGCGTTGCTTTAACGGCTCGTCAACAAGCTCTAGTATCGCTTCAAGTTCACGTTCAATATTGTCTTGATGATCCATTTTTTTACATCTAGTTTTATTAATACGAGGAACTTATGCTTCGCCAAATACAGTCGTTACGGTAGTGCCACGACTGCTATCCGTATCCATTTGTATTTTTCCGTTCTGAACTTCGGTCATGATTTTTGCTGAATAAGTCCCTAATCCAGTACCTTGAGGCTTACCATGAGTTACATATTTGGCAAAAAATGAATTGCGCACTACCTCAGGAACAGTGCTATCATTATGGATTTCTACGCTCACTTGTTCTTGGTTTTTTTTAATACTAATGGTCACTTTGGTATTTTTTTGGGAAGCTTCAACGGCATTTTTGATCAGGTTTGAAAATATCGAATAACAGAGTAACTCTTCTAACATACAATAAACATTGAGTGAATCATGTTTCAATAGCAACTGAACTTCATGCTCTTGAGCTAATGAACCAAGATCATTAATAACCTGACTAATAACCTTGTCTATTGCAATCATCTCTGGGCTAAATTGGTAACTTCCTGTTTCAATTTTATACAAATTTAAGGATTGATTAATCAGATCCATTAATAAAAAGGCTGAAGAATCAATTTGATTTAAGATGGTTGCCGTTTTATCCCCCAAATTTTTGATATTTTCTTGTTCTTGTAAACAAGCTGTTAAACTGATGATAGAACTAATCGGTGTTTTTAAGTCGTGTCGTGACATACGTTCGACATCATCACGTAAGCGCGCATTTTCGACTAAGGTGTCTACTTGCTCACGAAGCTCATCTTGAGAAGATTTCAAACGTATATGATTTTTCACCCTAACCAGTAACTCAGGAGCATTAACAGGCTTAGTCAGATAATCGACCGCCCCAGCTTGAAAACCTTCTACCAGTGTCTCTCTATCCGTTTTTGCGGTTAAAAAAATCACCGGTACATCAGCCGTTAGAGGATTTTTTTTAAGATGCTTGCATACACTGATGCCATCCATTTCAGGCATCATAATATCTAACAAAACCAAATCGGGAGGATTAGCGGATTCGATAATTTTTATAGCTTTTTTGCCACTATTAACAGCGCGTAGCTTATAAGTATCTTTTAAAAAACCAACAATAATATCAATATTATCAGGTAAGTCATCGACAACCAATATCTCAGGTTTATCTTTTTTCTTTTTAACATCAGTAATTTGTTTATCACTAGTGTTCTTGTTGGTCTGTTTTTGGCTACTATTGTGGATCGGAGACTTGCCCGAAAAGATAGCATTTATTTTTTTATAAAAGACATCAGCCTTAAACGGTTTGACAATTAAATCATTAATCCCGGCCGATATCATTTGGGTTATATTATTTTTACTGGCTTCGGCAGTAATCATTAGTACGGGTATATTCGATAATTTTTCATTGCCTCTAATATTCTGTACTAGTTCCAAGCCATTCATAACTGGCATATTCCAATCTGAAATTACCAGGTCAATCGGATTTGCTTTAAGTATAGCGAGAGCATCGGCACCATTTCTAGCCGTTTGTACATTTTCATAACCTTCCGAAACCAAATGGTTCTGAATAATGTCGCGCATAGTCGGAAAATCATCCACAATTAAAAAGCGAATATTATTATTTTTCATAGCTTATGTTGAATAAAAGTTGGATAAAATTTGAAGGTCATCGAATCAAATATCTTTTAAACTATCGCGAATAGCTAAAAACTCGTCTAAATGTTCAAAAAAGATATCAACTAATTTAGGGTCGAAATGTTCCCCTCTTTCTGCCTTAAATAATTCATATATTTTTTCATCAGTCCAGGCTTTTTTATAGACCCGTTCACTACCTAAGGCATCATACACATCAGCCAATGCCGTGATACGTCCATAGATATGAATATCTTCGCCCGCAGTCCCTTGTGGATAACCCTGACCATTCCATTTTTCATGGTGCTCATAGGCAACAGTAGCCGCCATTTTCAAGAGTGAGCGTTTAGAATATTTGAGCATATCGTAGCCAAGCTGCGCATGTTCTTTCATTTTTTCGAATTCTTCTGGGGTAAATCGAGCCGGCTTATTTAAAATCGCATCAGGAATCGCAACCTTACCAATATCATGCATGGGAGATGCCTGTTTAAGCATTTCACATTCTTTTTCAGGAAGACCATAATATTTTGCTAAAAGGTAAGTATAAGAAGCTACTCGTTTAACATGATTGCCCGTCTCTTTAGAACGACTCTCTCCGATGGCTCCCATAGTAAAAACAACTTCACGTTGAGTTGCTTCAATTTCCTCGCTGAGTTCTTTAACTTCTTGAAGTCTTTTTTGTAGCTCGTCATACTCTTTTTTTTGACGCTTGTCACTGCGTTCCATTATTTTATTTTGGCGCTTAAGATCCTTGGCGAGTTTATCAACCGTTTTGGAAAAGTTGACTTTTAAATCATCCAATTCTTGCAGCAGTTTATCTTCCGCACCTATCATGATCTATGCCTTAACGACTAAATTAATGGTAAGGTCTTCAAAATCATCCACAAAGTCTTCACCCGCTTCTAATGCGCTTTCATTATCTTCGTCATATATCCAATTGACTTCAATATTCTGGCTATCTTTTGCTTCATCCAGGACATCAAAAAGATCAAAAAATAGTTTCGAACTACTCGAATTAAAATAAATTATTTCCATATTTAGGATGGTTTTTTCTTTTGCATTACCATTGAAATATTCTTCTAACCATTCCATCATTGGCTTATAAAATTCGAAAGTATTTTCTGGATAAGATTTTCCGACTAAGCTGATACTACCGTTACTGGCATCAAGTTTAATTTCTGGGGTATATTGTGTTGCTTCAATCGTTAAATTTTCCACGATCATGATTCCTTTATTTAATAATCTTTTCTTTCCAAACAAGCGATATAGTTTAGCAAAATAATAATGCCGAATTATAAAACTGCCTTAAATTTAAAATAGAATTTATCACTATTTATCGCTTCAAAATCATATTTTATGCTGCTGCATCGTTTTGCTACTTCATAAAGTCCGATTCCGCCACCTTTACTATGCGAATGTTTTCCACTTCGCCTGGCTTCTTTATAAAGCTTTTTTACTCCGTCCAAATCAGTGGCTAAAATCTCTTGTAGTTTTGGCTCAATATTATTTTTGTCCTCAATTGCAATAATATTTTGACTTAACACATAATAACGATCCCGCGTGTTTTTACCAACAACGATCATCCCTTTAGGATCAAATTTTAAATCGCCTTGTTGGTGAGATTTTGAATAATTCATCATATTTTGTGAGAGCTCGATGAATATAGTGAAAATGTTATTTGATGTCTTTTTACTTATCTCCGCATTTTCACTTTCTTTTTCAAGTGCTTCTGTCATACCTACAATAAGTGACTGTGTTAAAAAGCCGCCATATGTTAAGAAGACGATACCGTCTTCATTCAGTATTTTTTCTAACCTTTTTGTATCCATCATTTCGTGCAGTCACCTCACACAATAGGTAGTTTTTTTGCTTTTCATCTTAAAACCATTCAAATCATAAAGTATTTTTCTAAACGACTGTATTAAGGATTAATATTGTCATATTATAGACTGTTTTGAGTGGTTTATTATAATAACTTATCATTTTAGTCGGAAATCTTATTGGCATTTGTTTATTGTCAATAACAATATAGAGCTAAAAGCTTCCATCATGGCAATGTCAATGGATTTTTTAGGTCTGCGTCCCTTTCTTAATGATTTAAGAGTTGTGTCAACCGATTTGCATCAATCGTTAACCAAATAATCTATAATTAGGTCTATTGTTACATCGTTATTCTTTCACAATAAAGCACATGAAAAAAATATTCTTGTTTCTTATAATCTATATGATAAGTACAAATTGCTTCTCCTATGAATCTGAGGACAAGTTAAAAGCCGTTATCATGGGTAAGTTAGCCAAATATATTACCTGGGACACAGAAGACTCAGAATATTTTGTGATAACCATTCTGCAAAACCCTTTTGGCGATTTGCTGGATAAAAACTATCATGATAAAAAAATAAAATCAAAAAATGTCAAAATTAACTATATTAATCAGCCCGATGAATTAGAATTTACACACATATTATACATTCCACAAGTCAATCAAAAACAATTAGAACAAATATTAGACAAAACCCAGCATAAAAACATACTTACAATTAGTGATTCCAGAGGCTTTGCCGAAAAAGGAGGTATAGTACAAGTTTATTTTGTTTCACAAAAAGTCAAACTAAAAATAAATCTGGATTTAGCCAAGGCTGAAAATTTAATGATAAGTTCAGCCCTGCTTAGAATTGCAACCGTTGTCAGGGAGGATAATTAACTATGTTGCTAAAATATCCAATATTAATAATCCTTATTAGCCTGTCTCATACACTACACGCGGCAGATGATCTATTTGAGCAATCCCTAGAAGATATTTTAAATATAGAATCTGAACTAAAAGCTGATGTTGGCACTCGCTCTGGAGCGAGAAATTTTCTTGATTCGTTTTCTCCTGTTGACGTAGTGACTTTTAAACAAATCGAAACTTCAGGTTTAACGTCTTTGACTGATGTTCTTAGGTATTTTGTCCCCGGATTTAATGCACCAGAAGCATCCGTTGCCGATGGCAGTGACCATGTTAGAGCTTTTACTTTACGAGGAATGAGCCCCGATCAAGTATTAGTTCTGGTTAACGGGAAACGCCTTCATAACTCCGCCCTGTTACACGTAAATGGCGTGATTGGGCGTGGTTCGAATGGAGTTGACTTAGACAGCATATTATTAGGTTCAATCGAAAAAATTGAAATTTTGCGTGACGGTGCAGCAGCTCAATATGGCTCCGATGCGATCTCTGGTGTTATCAATATCATCTTAAAAGGAGCCGGCCATACGAATCACATGACAGCCAATACGTCTAAATTTAGCGGAGGGGACGGAGAGCAGTATTATTTAGAGGCTTTTACAACGTTTCCACTACGTTATGATGGTTTTGCAAATTTTTCTATTGCAGCCAAACACCAAAATCAAACCCAACGGGCAGGTTATGATCGACGTTTGGATCCACCCAGTATAGAAACTCATTACGGTGTTCCCGATAGTGATAATTTTTTAGCCTCATATAATACAGAAATTGCTCAAAAAAGTGATATAACATTTTATAGTCAGGGTTTATTTAATTATAGAGATAGTGAAGCCAGCGCTTTTTTTCGGACACCCGATACTAATCGCCCTATTTTCCCCGAAGGTTTTTTACCATTGATCAATGCTAGAGTAGATAATTATTCCTTAACCGCGGGAGTTAAAGGTGAGTTTGAAAATAATATCAAATGGGACTTGAGCAATACCTTGGGTTACAATAAATTTCATTTTTTTGTCAATGATAGTATGAACTATAGCCTTGCGGCCAGCTCTCCTACTTCATTTGATAATGGCTCCTTAAGTTTTATTCAAAATAGTATTAACTTAGATCTAAAAAAACAAATCCATCAATTTGATTTGGCAGGCGGGCTGGAATATCGCTACGAAAACTACGAAATCCAATCCGGTGAAATGGCATCTTATACCGGAACAGCTTCACAAGGCTTTGCCGGTTTTGCTCCCGACAATGAAGTGGACGAAAATCGTAATAGCTATGCTATTTATGCTGATGCCACACATCATTTTACAGACAACCTTTCATTAGAGGGCGCCTTAAGATATGAAGACTATTCTGATTTTGGTTCGACCACCAACTTTAAATTAGCCTTTGGTTATAAAATAATACCCGAATTACTACTGCGCAGTTCAACCAGCACAGGATTTAGAGCCCCTTCTCTAGCACAATCCACTTATTCACAAACCTCTTCTTTTACCGACAATTCAACCGGATTATTATCTTCACAAGGTACCTTTAGAGTCGATCATGAAGTCTCTCAAATATTAGGCGCTGAAGATCTGAAACCGGAACAATCACAGCATTTTACAATTGGAAGTGTTTACCAGCCTAATAAGGAAATTTCCTTAATGGTCGATTACTTTTACACCTTTGTTAACGATAGAATCATGTTATCAAATGAATTAAGAGGTACGACTGCACATCAGCAGGAAGTTTTAACCGCTCACAATGTATCATTGGCACGTTTTTTAACGAATGCAGTTAACACCCAAACGCATGGTATTGATGTTAAATTTAACTATAAACATCTATTTGATAATAATTCAAGCTTAGATTTGTCACTTTGGTATAGCTATAATCGCAATAAGATTACCGACTATAATAATGATAAAATTACCTTGGAAAATTCGTTTGAACAAATTGATAGGGTTGAAAATGGGCAACCTAAATCAAGTGCACGCATCTTGTCTCGTTACCAAAGAGATAAACTCGCCTTCACTTTAAATCTAAGCCGTCATGGTTCCTATAGCCAGGTCATCAATAACCAGTCTTATAAGTTTAAAGCAGCTTGGTTAACAGATGTCGACGTCTCCTATCAAATTGGTAAAAATATTCATTTGGCAATCGGGGGGCATAATATTTTTGACGTACGACCGAATAAATGGGATAACTTGTCCGGCATAGGTTTTGGTTCCGACGGTATCATACCCTATTCACTATACTCCCCTTTTGGTTATAGTGGTGCTAGTTACTATTTGCGAGCATCAATGGATTTTTAATGGTCAATTTTTCTAAATTTCAATCAATTCGAATTCAACTGATATTTTTACTCAGTCTTAGTGCCATTATCGGCATTTTTTTATTTTCGACTGTCCTATTTATCTACAACTTTAATATTAATAAAAATAAGATGATACTGTCTTTATCACAGCTAACCAGTATCATGAGTCAGAATATGGCAGCTTCAGTGGAATTTGATGATAACCTTAGTGCTCAAGCAATCCTGGATACCTTTAAATTTAATCCAGATATAAAAGTCGCCTTAATTTACAAAGAAGATATGTCTTTATTCGCTTCTTATACCCAAGCCAATATGGATAATACTCAAAAGCAAGGATTTATTAATCATCTTACCCAGCTTTATAAACAACATGATATCGATTTACCCTTTGAACATATTGACTTTAATAATATTAGCATCAAACGTATGATTCCTTCAGGAGATGAAACAATTGGTTCTTTTATTATTGTTGCGGATACTCAAAGCTTAAAAAATTCATTGCTTGAACAAAGTATGGTACAGCTCGTCGTTTCCCTTTTTGCTTTAATTATTATTATTTTTGTAGCCAATTATCTCCAAAAAATATTTACCGCACCCATTTTTAAACTGAAGGAAACAATGGAATATATCTCAGCTAATCAAGTCTATGATATATCGATTAAATGGAAAAGGAATAACGAATTCAGATCCTTGTTTAACGGCTTTAATATGATGCTTCGAATTATAGAACAGCAAAAACAACAAGTTGAGAGTGAAATTGCTGAAAGGAAACAATCTGAACAAATTGCCGAACAGGCTAAACAACGCTTGGAAAATATTGCCAATAGTATTCCAGGTGTGGTCTATCAATTTCGCTCATGCCGTGGTGAATTAGATATTTTATTTATTAGCAATGGGATTAAGGTATTACAAAATTTAGAGCCGGAAAAAATCATCGGTAACTTCGGTTTGTTTATTCAATCAATTTATCCTGACGATCAAGAGTTAGTCATACAGGCGGTTAACCAATCTGTAAATACCCTTAACTATCTGGACTGTGAATATCGAGTTTTAGATTCTCGTGGACAAATCAGGTGGATCCATATGGAAGCTACCGCGACAGAATTGTCACCTAGTCAAAATAAAGAGTCCTTAATTAATTGTGAAGAAAATAATACCGAAAAAGCTGAAGAAAATAGTAAGGCTATCATCTTAAATGGGAACCTAGTTGATATTACAGGGGCAAAGAATGCACATAATTTGGTGGTTAAACAACAGTATGAAATCCAAGAAATACACAAACATACCAGGGAATCTATCGAATATGCATCACTTATTCAAGGAACATTAGTTCCCAGTAAAGCCGTTTTTAGTAACTGTTTTGACGATTGTTTTACCATTTGGGAACCCAAAGACATCGTTGGTGGAGATATTTATTTTGCCGAAGAACTCCAGCATGGAAATGAATTTTTGCTGATGGTCATAGATTGCACCGGACATGGTGTGCCTGGCGCTTTTGTAACAATGTTAGTAAAAGCTGTAGAGAGGCAAATTGTTGCGAATATACTAAATGAAGACGAAGTAGTTAGTCCGGCAAAAATATTAAAAACATTCAATCAAAATATTAAAAATATTTTAAAACAAGAAAATGCCGAGTCAGTTTCCAATGCTGGCTTTGATGGTGGGATACTATACTATAATAAAAAGCAAAAACTTGTGAAGTTCGCAGGAGCTGAAACTCCTCTTTTTTTGATTCAAGATGATAAATTTAAAATTATTAAAGGTAATAGACATTCAGTGGGTTATAAAAAATCCGATCCTGATTATGAATTTACTGAACATACCATTAATGTCAGCCAGGGAACCAAAATTTACTTAACTTCTGACGGATACCTGGATCAAAATGGCGGAGCAAAAGGATTTCCTTTTGGTAAAAGAAAGTTTACTCAATTAATTGAAAAAAATATGCATATGCCATTTAACCGGCAATATAAATTGCTTCTTTCTGAATTGAACAAATATCAAGGCTCTGAGGAACGTAATGATGATGTCACAGTGATTGGACTAAAAATATGATTCGAAATTTTTTTGCCTTTTGCTCAATTGTATCAATATGTTTGTCAATAACTATGCCAGTAGCGATGGCAAAAACTTCTGCCCAGGCAAAGCAAACATTTAATATCGACAAATTTAGTGAAAAGATTCAAGTCGTGGTATCCCGCCCTTTATATGACGTCGATACAGAAGAGCTACCCCGACAATTACTGCCCTTATTAAAAGATTCTCCTGCCGTTAAAGCACTAATCATCACCGAAAATATCGATAATGAAGTTGTTTTGAGTTTTTATCGTGATCAGCAAGAGAACCTTGTTTTTAACCAAGATTTACCCGAAAAATTGAGTTCAAAACTCAAACAATTAATTCAAGTCTCCTATGACGATGAAGAAGTTGGAAATATTCTCATTTACTTTAAAGAAGACAAATCAAGTCTTTCTTTCAATCAAGCCGAGCAAACCTGGTTGGATAAAAACATTCCTATTCGTTATGTCTATGATCCTGATTGGGCTCCTTTTGAGTGGACCAATGATATTGGTAAACATGCCGGTATTATTGCTGATATTTTAAAACTCATAAAAAATCGAACCGGCTTAAATCTGATTCCAATTAAAACTAAAACCTGGGCTGAAGCAGTCACTTATGCAAAAAATCGTCATGCAGATATGTATAGTGCCGTGGGTGTTACCGAAGCACGAAAAAGCTATATGAATTTTACCGAAAAAAATATATTTTCCACACCCTATGTTTTTGTGAGTCGTCAAGGCGAAGATTATCTAGAAGGTTTTGACTCCATAACGGATAAAAAAGTCGCAGTAGTTGGAGGGTATACCATTCATGAAATGATGAAAGAAAACAGCCCCGATATCCCCTTAGTCATATTAACCGGCACTCAACAGGGTTTCAACAAGTTACTCGCTAATGAGATTGATATTTTTCTGGTTAATGCTGTGACCGCCAAATATTTCTCGCGACAGGAACAATATAGAAGCTTAAAACTCGCTTATAAGACAAAGTTCAAACTCAGCCTGGAAGTCGCAATTCGAAATGATTGGCCACCTGAAGTTATTTCCATTTTTAATAAAGCCATTGCATCATTGAGCGAAAAAGAAATCACTGAAATTTATGATAAATGGACTGAAATTAAGGTAAAAACTAAGATTGATTACAGCCTACTCTATCAAGTTGCCGCCAGTTTATTGGTGTTAATTTTATTATTTGTCATTTGGAATCGAAAATTAAATGCCCTGGTTAACGCTAAAACTAAAGATATTGAAGCTCAAAAACTGGCCCTAGAAGATTTAAGTAAAAATCTTGAAATAAAGGTAAAAGAACGAACTAAAGAACTTGATACAGCCCATAAACGTACCCAAGAATCAATTGAATATGCAGCACTGATTCAGAGTGCATTAATCCCAGACAGACAATTTTTTCATAAAAATTTTGACGATTTTTTTACCATTTGGCATCCCAAAGATATTGTCGGTGGAGATATATATTTAGCCGAAGAAATAAACAATGACGAATGGATTATTATGGTTATCGACTGCACAGGACATGGCGTCCCAGGCGCTTTTGTCACCATGCTGGTTAAGGCCGTTGAACGCCAACTGATAGCCAATATACATCGTGACGAAACAATAAGCCCAGCAAAGATATTAGGGATTTTTAACAGGAGTATCAAACACTTATTAAAACAAGAGGATATTAACTCCATTTCCAATGCTGGTTTCGATGGCGGCATTTTATATTACAATAGAAGCAAAAAACTAATTCGTTTTGCTGGAGCTGAAACACCTTTATTTATTTTTCAAAATGGAACAATAGAAACGATAAAAGGTGATCGCCACTCAATTGGCTACAAAAAGTCAGATGCAAGCTATGAATTTACCGATCACAATATTGATATTAGTATTCCGACACAAATCTATTTGAGCACCGATGGATACTTTGATCAAAATGGAGGAGAAAAAGGTTTCCCTTTAGGTAAAAAACGTTTTGTGAAACTCTTGCAAGAAAATGTCAACAAACCGTTTAAAGAACAGCAACATCACTTACTTAATGAATTACAAAAATATCAAAGTAATTATCCGCGCAATGACGATGTAACCATTATAGGACTAAAATTTTAAAACTGTCGTTAGAGCAACGCAGGCGCAGATGGCAACTGCGTTTTTTTAAGTTCAAGATAGAGGCATTTTTTTACCCAGTATTAGGGGCTGTTGTTATAGTAGTGTTTATATATTTCATCAATTTTTCCGCTTTTTTTAAGGCTTTCAAGCACTTCTCGGAATTGATAGGCAAGACTATTGGGACTTAATAGAACTGGAAAATTTTTTTCAGTAACTAATTTTTCAGGGTCAAAGTCAGGATTAGGAATTTCTTCATAATGAGAAGATTTTCTTGAGAATGCCAGATATAAGGGTTGATTCCCACCACAACAATCAGGATGAATTTTAATATCGCTTATTTTGTTACGACTAAGATAATATTCCAGGGTCGATTTATTGTAAATATAGAAGTCCCCACGTTTTCGTTTGAGTAGACTAATTGCTTTTGCAATAGTCATTTCACGTACTTTGTGAACTTTAATTCCCTCTTCTCCTCTAACGAAATCAGCAGCTCCTAAAGCAGATAATAATACCTGGCCTTTTAATTGCCTTATCTCGGTAATATCTGGCAAATCGGAGCGAGATATGCCTATATCACCACCGGGTAGCCCATTTTCAATATAATAATAATGTTTTGCACGTTTTACAGTAAAATTAAAACCGGGATAAAAATCGATTTGACCTTTTTTAAGCATTTTTAGGATACGTTTCTTTGGCCCCCTAAGGATATTAAGTTCACAGCCTAATATTTGTGCCACCAAACCATATAAATGAGAATATAGACCTGAGTTATCTGGTTGCTTATTAATTAATGGTAGTCGCTCATTGGTTCGATACCCCATATTTAAGGTACAAGCCATGATAGCATTACACCCAATTAATAATATGACAGCGAAAACCAATTTAAATTGTATTTGAATCATTATAATTTGCCCTTTGTATGCTTCTATTATATAGGCTTTTATGTTCGAAATTGAAACCCTATTAACCCGTTTTCCCTTTTTAAAGTGTTTTATAACATTCCTTCGATTTCACTATAGATTTAGCCGAAACAATGTTCCATACTAACCTTATCCATTTCAGGCTTATAAAATCACTCGTTTAACAATAAAAAGGGAGAACAAACATGCTGAAAAATATAAGCGCCGTATTGATTGCTTTCAGTCTATTCATGTCCACAAACTGTTGGTCAGATACAGACAAAATTGGAAGCTTACGCAAGGTCTCGGGAGATGTTTTTGTTCAACGCCATGAACAAACTGATCGCTCTAAAGCCGTTGAAGGCATGGCCGTTTATCAAAATGATTTTATTAGTACCGGCCAAGATGGCTCATTAGGCATTGTATTTAAGGATAGCTCACGTATGAGTCTGGGGCCAAACAGTAAACTGACTGTCAATAAATTTGTTTTTAATCCATCGAAAAAGAAGTATTCTATGTTGACAAAAATGATGAAGGGATCGGTATCTTATACTTCGGGGAAGCTTTCAAAATTATCCCCGGGATCGGTCTCTTTTGAAACACCTGATGCAACAATCGCCAGTCGTGGAACTAGCTTTTTGATTATCGTAGAGGAGGATTAACAATGGAATATGTTGTTTTTGGATTCATTATTAGTTTGTTTTTAGCATCTCTTGCTCCCGAACCTAAAAGTACCGTGATATTATTACCTGATGAAGACGGCAAGGTAGGAGAAGTTTCGGTAAAAAATCAAACTGACACTCAAACAATAAATACTGCCTATACTGCGGTACAAGTCAATGATTCTAACTCAGCAATGAAAATACAGACTTTAGAACAAGAGCAAGTTCAGGAGCTGTATCAATCCACTCTGTCTGCAAAACCTGATAGAGTCAGCAATTATATTTTATATTTTGTTTCCGGAAGTAGTGAGTTAACCGAAGAATCCAAATTAATCATACCGGATATTATTTCCGATATTAGTTCCCGAAAAATCTATGAAGTCTATGCAGTCGGTCATACAGATACTGTTGGAACAGACGAAGGTAATCACAAGTTGGGATTAGAAAGAGCGAATATTCTAAAAGGAATACTGGAAAAAGAGTTTTCCCAAAAACCCAATATTCAAGTAACTTCTCATGGCGAAGGAAGTCTATTAGTGCCAACAGCTGATAATGTTAACAAATCAGAAAACCGACGCGTTGAAATAGAAATCCATTGAAGACATTCAAAGAAAAGCTTCCCGTTCTGGCGGGAGGTTTGCTTATTACAATGTTATTGGCCAGTTTTTATTTATTGCAGCCAAAAAACTTCAATAAACTCGAATATAGTCTCTATGATACCTTGCTTACATGGGTTAAACAGAGTGAACCAAGCGGTTTAGTTACCATAGTAGACATAGACGAGAAAAGCCTGGCCGAGATAGGTCAATGGCCATGGCCTCGCTATAAAACAGCCGAGCTATTAGAAAAACTACGACAAATGCAGGTACTTTCGGTGGGGATTGATTTTTTATTTGCCGAACCCGATGGTACCTCGTTGAAAAATATATCCAATATTTTTCAGTCCACTTTTAATCAACCCGTACCACTGGATGGTATTCCTCCTCAGTTATTGGACAATGACCAAAAAATGTCGGAGATTTTATCCTCCGGTCCCTTTGTAATTGGTTATAGTTTTTTATTTGATAAAAATAAAAACCAAGAAAAAAATAATCGAGGAGCAAAAACAAAAAAAGATAGCCCAGCCATACATCCCTTAAATGTCTTATTCCTCTATGATGAAGGAAGTGATAAGGATGATATGCTTTGGTACAAACCCAGTCATTTAGTCAATAGCCTGAACCTATTTTCCAAAGCGGTAAATATATCAGGATTCTTTAATGTTAGTCCTGATCAGGACGGTATTATCAGGAAGGTTCCCTTAATGATGCAATACCAAGAAAAGCTCTATCCCAGCTTATCTCTGGCCACTCTAATGAGCGCGATTCAAGCCCAGCAACTGGTATTAAAAATATCCGATAGTGGCCTGAATACTCTGCTATTAGATGAACAGCAAATACCATTGGATAATCAAGGTAACTTTTGGATCCATTTTCGAAACACCGACCAAAGTGCCTTTCAAACCGTTTCAGCGATTGACGTTCTTAACAATAATGTTGCGAAACATCATTTTGAAAATCGAATCATATTGCTAGGTACTTCAGCAAAAGGTTTACATGATCTAAGAACAACGCCATACAATAATATTTTTCCCGGCGTGGAAATTCATGCAACGCTGATTGATAATATTATCCGGGGTGATTTTATTAATCATCCGTCTTGGTCTTGGTTAGCTCAGTTCCTATTACTAATAGCCGCAGGTTTATTATCACTCATAATCATAGCCATGAGCAGTGCTATGGTCAGTTTCATTTTAAACCTATTGCTCATAAGTCTACTTTTATTTGGCTCATGGTGGTGGTTACAAAGTGACAGAATTTATTTATCAGTGTTCTATCCTAGCTTATTAGTAATCCTTAATTTTAGTATTTTATCGGTGCTACAATATCGCTTGAAAGAAAAAAAATTAATCGTTGAGACACTTGAACATAATAAAATACAAAGCATCGCCTTAGACAACCTAGAAAAGGCAAAATCTGAACTGGAAGATTTATCCAGTAATTTAGAGCAACAAGTTAAGGAAAGAACACAATCCTTAAAAACATCTGAAGAGAAAACTCGTTTACTATTAACGTCAGTGGGTGAAGGAATTTTTGGTGTTGGTAATGATGAACTGGTCAATTTTATAAATCCCGCCGCTCTAAAAATGCTGCAATATGATAATGACGACATTATAGGACAAAAAATACATCCCTTAATCCATCATACAACCAGTGATGAACAAAGCTATGCTTTCAAAGACACCCCCTTGTATCATGCCTTAGCCGAAGGCAAAATTACTCATACGGATGATGAAATACTATGGCGTAAAGATGGCAGCTGCTTTCCCGTCGAATATAACGCGCGCCCAGTCATTAAGGATAACCAGATTTCAGGTGCGGTAATCACTTTTACGGATATTTCAGTCAAAAAAGCCATCGAAAAGGAAAAGTATGAATCGAATAAAAAACTGTCCGATTCCATTCGATATGCATCACTCATACAGCACTCGTTAATTCCTCAACAAGAGCTGTTTAGCCAAACCTTTAAAGAGTCATTTGTCATTTGGCAGCCCAAAGACGTGGTTGGGGGAGATATTTATTTATTCCAACCCCTTAGACATGCAGATGAATGTCTACTTATGATCATAGATTGTACTGGACATGGTGTTCCCGGAGCCTTTGTAACCATGCTGGTCAAGGCCGTAGAACAGGATATATTGGCTCAAATAAACGCCAAGAATAACCTTGATGAGGTGAGCCCAGCTGATATTTTAAGCCATTTTAACCAAGCCATAAAAAAGTTACTAAAACAGGAAAATAGTGATTCAATATCTGACGCAGGCTTTGATGGCGGTATTTTATACTATAATAAGAAACAAAAGCGGATAAAATTTTCTGGTGCCGAAACCAATTTATTTGTGCTTGAAGAGAACGAGCTTAAAATCATAAAAGGCAATAAACATTCGATTGGATACAAAAAATCTAAACCTGACTACGAATTTAAAGAACATCTCATTGAGATCAATGAAGGAATGCAACTGTATTTAACGACAGATGGTTATTTAGATCAAAAAGGCGGAGAAAAGGGTTTTTGTTTTGGTAAAAAGCGATTTCAAAAGCTCCTTTCAAGTTTTGGCAATAACCCCATGCAGGAGCAAGAAAATATTCTATTAAATCACTTATCCGATTATCAAGGCAATTATGAGCGTAACGACGATGTGACCGTAATTGGGTTAAAAATATAACAACAACTTTTTTGGCTGGAAAGAACGGCTATTTCTTTCCCAGATTATATTTGATAAAAACACATATAGCTGGTACATTTTTACACAGTAGTACAATTTTCCCTAGAGGTCGATATGGATAATTTAATAATAAAAGAAACAAAAGAATCCCTGGGAATCAACCTAAATGCAGAAGAAGGTATCTTATCCCTGGCGGGAAATTCCTACCCAGAAAACACCTTTGAATTGTATCAACCCATGATGGATTGGCTCGAAGAATATTTTGCTGGAAATGCCCAGGAAACCACCACGGTCAATATGGAAATTATTTACTTTAACTCTTCTTCCTCAAGACTTCTTTACGAAATATTTGAGTTACTCAATGAAGCAAAAAATGAACATCAAATACAGGTAAATTGGATTTACGATGCCGACAATGACAGTGCCGAAGAAGCTGGAGAAGATTTTGAGGAAGAATTTGAAGACTTAAATATTCAACTCGTACAGAAAGAATCGTAAGATTCGTTGTCAACACTTCCGCACCATTAAAAATTCAACAATCTAGGTTAATAAATCACTAGGAAAGCACTATAAGGTATTTATCTCCTATGGGCATCTAACCAACGCCCAATATTCGGTGCAATGGTTTTCTGAGCCTTATTACTAACATAAATGCCAATATGTCCCCCATTGAATGACAATTCACTATAATCCGAACTTCCCACATAATTTTTTAATGCTGTTGAAGCCGCTGGTGGGACTAGATGATCTTGTTTGGCATAAATATTTAAAACCGGCATAGTAATCTTAGCAAGGTCAACTACTTGATTACCCAGTTGTAATTGACCTTTAATCAGTTTATTTTGCTGAAAGCAATCTTTTAAAAATTGCCTAAAAGTCTCCCCGGCCAAATCAGGGCTATCGAAGATCCATTTTTCCATATGCATAAATGTATCAAGTTCTTCAGGATTTCCCATAATATCGACTACGCCTAAATATTTTTGCCCCATCAGCTGGTATGGTTTCAGGTTAACAAATGTCCCATTGATCATATCACCCGGAATATTTCCTAAGGTATCTACTAAGAGATCAACATCAATATTTTGTACCCAATGGCTGAGCATATTGTTTGCTGTTTTAAAATCAACGGGGGTGACCATAGTAACCAAATTGCTAACCTTTTCGGGATGCAAAGCAGCATAACAAAGGCTAAACGTACCTCCTTGACAAATACCTAAGAGATTCAGCTGGCTGATCTTATGTTTCTGGCAAATAAAGTCAACGCAACTATCCAAATAGTTATTAATATAGTCATCCATCGTTTGAAACTTGTCGGTACTATCAGGGTATCCCCAATCAATCAAATAGACATCTTGCCCAGCTTCTAATAAGCCTTTAATGGTGGAACGATTTTTTTGCAAATCCGCCATATAGGGACGGTTAACCAGTGCATAGACAATAAGTAACGGTGTGCTGGTATTATCAGTATTAGATTGATAATGGTATAACTTGACTTTATCGGTTTCAAACACCTGTTCCCGGGGAGTAACACCGCAGGGGATTTCACCGACCTGCTTCAAGTTATTTAAACCTTCCGTTAATTTCTGATTAAAATCTTTTATTTCTGCGGCAATATCTTCAGGACGCAGTTTAATCCGAATGCCCATAATTTATTGGCTCTTTTTATCTATAGCATCAATTCGCGCCATTAAATCATTAATTTGAGAACGCAATTGTTTATTTTCATTTTGCAATTTCTTGTGAGATACCAATAAATTATCGAACTCTGTTCGAGTATTTAAATTGAGATATTTATAGTGTTCAGCAAAATTTTGATCCATACCTTTTTTAAAGGCCATATAACTATTAATCAATTCACCATACGCTTGTTGATATTCCATGCTAAGCGCCGAGGAAGCATAGACTTTTTCATTAATTTTCACCCATAGCTCATATATATCTTTTAACGAAGTTATCTCCTCATTACCCGCTGTATCTTCTGTAATTTTATTTTTGAAAAGTGCTATGGCTTGTATGCTATTCTCTGCCAAAATTAAGCTAAAAGCCACATTGGCTTTTTTATAGCGATTAAAACGCATCAGATGATGGCCTAGCTCTGCCTCAGTTTTTCGAAAAAAAATATGTTCGCTCATATCAATAAAATTGAAAAAGCTATCTTGAACAACATCAGCACCTGGAATTTTAAAGTCTCCAAAGCTACTTTGCAGATTATTACAAAGATTAAATGCGGTACGAGATATTTCTCGCCAGCTGTCCCAATCCAGCGGTTCAAAAGCAGCGTCAGTTTGTCTTAATAATTGATTTAACTGGATGGACCAATTGCGATAAAGCTGTTCAGTGCTCTCTAACCACTTTGATAAATCAATTTCTCCTGTATTTTGCTCTTGAGTAGCATAAATTTGCTCCGCAAATTTTACATAACTACTCCCAATATTTGCTATATTATCGAATAATTGATCGGCTTCACGGGATTGATTAGTTGAATGTTGCCAGCAGTGCTGTAAACCTTTATACCAAGATTGAATATCCAAATTTTGGCGCTGTCGGGTTTCCGAGGAGTTCGTATATGACCAGTTGTCGATATATTTTTGTTGAGAAGATAACCATTTTTTTATCAAAGCATCCGGCCATTCATTGTTGTTTTTAATCATAAATTTTGCCTAGCTCAGACCTAAAAATATTGGATAACCATCTAATAATACCCATATAGAAAACAGGCGCATATACATAAGTAGTAGATGAAAATCTAATACAGGGATATAATAGCAGCATATTTTATTTCTTTGGAACTATTATGCCTGAAGTACGCTTGATTAAAAAATATCCGAACCGCCGTCTCTATGATACCGAAGAAAGCTGTTATATCACCTTATCAGAGGTCCGGAATCTTGTCGTAAACAATATTCCCATTAAAGTAATTGATAGAAATAGCAACGAAGACATTACCCGTACTATTTTACTACAAATCATTATGGAACAAGAAGCCGGGGGAGAACCTTTATTTAATATTGATATGTTAGCCCGATTTATCCGTAATTATGGTATAGAAAGCCAGGAAAATTTTTCCAGTTTTTTACAGCAAAGTATGGAATTTTTCTCCGAACAGCAAGCCACTTTCCAAAAGCAAGTCAACTCCAGTTTAGGTAATCCAATGGATATGTGGATGAAATGGGGTGAAAAAAATATTCAATCCCTGCAAAGAATGCAAAATGATATGTTTGCCAATCCTTTTGTTCCAAACGAAAATAATGACAATAATAAAGAAAAGCAAAAAGAAGAATAAAATATATTGGGATTTAATAATCTCTTCAAGTTTAATAAAACGGGGGGAGATTGAAGAAAGAATGGAAATTAACAAATAAAAAAAGAAAAAAACAGTGGTGCCAATAAAAGGGGGGAGGATCAGCACCACCAAAAGAAACTCACCAAAAGGATAGAAAGGTAAGTTTTCGCGCTCTGGTGTATCTGGTAACAACCAGATACTTATCCAAGCTTAATTAGCTGGATAAAAAAACAATATCAATTAACTACGTGCAACCAAATCTGTTACTTTTTTGAAGCTTTTACTGTTATTTACAGCAGATTCTTCAACCAAACTGATAAATTCATTGCGAGCCTGATCCAGCATAGCGGTTCCTTCATGAAAGCCGTTTACCATAGTTTCGCCACACTCACGCACCATTTCTGATTGCAAAACCACGAATGACTTAGGATCTTTAGCTTGGGCCAATAAACTCACGTTCTTTTGACTATTCGCATAACAGGCTTGTGCGACTTCAGATTGTTTATTAAATAAATTTTCCAGAGTACGCTGATTGAATTCACTAAAACGTTTAGCCGATTCAATTGCCGACTGATTAAAGTCACTTACAATTTGAAAAAACTGTTGCTGCATAATTTCCTACTCCGTATATGATTAACCTAAAAAACGCAGTTGCCATCTACTGCGGTCCCCTTAAGCACTAAATCTTAAGGATTTTCTAGAACATTTTGACTTCACCAGTAGGGTGACTACAAGAAAAGCCAAAATAACCCATAAAATCCTTAATCTTCAGCACTTAAGTGAACCTCGCTACGAAGTCAACTGCGTTTTTAGGATTAACGCAATCTTGTGCAATGCATCATTGATGCAGTGCACAATACAGAAATAGAGAATTTATGTCAAGTTTTTTTTGAAAAAATTGGGTGAGATAAATCGACGCAAAAATAACAACTAGAACTTTATTTTAATATTCAACAAGATAAACTTTGCTGGTTATTTAGGTTTATTCTACTCGATTGCGGCCATTATCTTTGGCCAAATAGAGTTTTTCATCGGTCATTTGCAAAAACTTAGGAAAGCTAATTTGTTCGCTATGATCCAGATGTCCTTGTGGAACAATTTCGATAAGACCAATACTCACCGTCAAATTTATCTCTTGGTTTTTATAAGGAATTGGGGTATGTTGCACTTTATTACAGACTTTTTTTAAAATTTCCTTTCCTTGCGCATAATTGATAGCCGGAAGGATTAAAACAAACTCCTCTCCGCCAAAGCGAATAATAATATCCGAAGCGCGTAAACTTTCTTTTAAGGTGTTAGCAAATATTTTTAAGGCTAAATCTCCAACCACATGACCATAGCTATCATTTATCCTTTTAAAATGATCCAAATCACACATGGCAAAGACAAAACTACTATGCGTCGCCAAAGCAATTTCATATTGATTATGGAAAATGGATTCTAATACAGAACGGTTTAGTACATCGGTTAAACTATCTTTAGCGGCGCGGGCAATCATGCGTTTATTGTCAACCAACATTAATTCAATGCCAATTTCCATAGAAGTCAGGTCAGTTTTTTCTAAATATGTCGCACAAGCATGCGAACCTTCTTCAAAGTTATCTAAAATATTCGATATTTTTTGACCTAATAAATGTAAAGTCTGATGTAATTGTACTAATTTTTGATATTTTTCTTCATTATTAATTAAACTTTTTGCTTCGCTCAATAGCCATTTACCAAAATGGCATTGGGTAGGATCTTTTTCGGGAACTAACTTAGAATCTCTTAAACGAATAGCTTCTGAGAGCCGATATAACCATTTTACATGCAACTCATAGTGATGAATAATTTCATCTTCAGCCAAATCTGATAAGCTTTCCAGCCGCAAATCTATATTTTCTTGTAAGGATTGAATATAATGCTCAAGATAGCGACTGGAAACCTCACTTTCCAATCTATCAAAGCGATGACAGACTTCAATTACTTCGTCGCTCATTTTTTGATCGAGCAAAATATGAATGAGTTTATTTTTTAAAAAACTTAACTCGTTGATCATAACGATATAGGGAATTTCATTGTTGACATTAATTTCAATCAACTCATTCCCAATCATTTGAAAACTATCATCACTTTTTTTCAAAGAGTTATCAAATAGATGTTTAAAACAATTGGTAACTATCACCCCTTCTTCAACAGTATCCCCAAACTCCTGTAAGTTATACATATCCAAAAACTGTTGAAAGGCATATTCTTTCCTTTTATCGATTATGCTCGGAAAGTTCATAAAGAAAGCCTCGCTTTATTGTTTTTTAATTAGGCAGTATAAACAAGGCATGTTTAAGTTTCAATTTATCTGTTTTGAATCCTGGGTTAAAATAGCTCGTTTATTTCTTTCAATTAAAAAACCAATAATGTATAACACTGACGAACGGAAAATATTATCTATCAGCGAATTAAATCGTTCCTGTAAAAATACGTTGGAAAGCAATTTTCCACTGATTTGGGTTGAAGGGGAAATTTCCAATTTAGCCAAACCCTATTCGGGTCATTGGTATTTTAGTCTGAAAGATGACAAGGCTCAGGTTCGCTGTGCCATGTTTAAACAAAAAAATCGTTATACCCAATTTAATCCTGAAAATGGGCAGCAAATATTAATTCGGGCGCGAGTCACCTTATACGAACCTCGTGGTGACTATCAGTTAATTTGCGATTTTATGGAACCTTCGGGCGATGGTTTATTATTGCGGCAATATGAGCAATTAAAAAATAAACTGGCTGCTGAAGGTCTTTTTGCCCCTGAATTAAAAAAAACATTACCCACAAGTCCTAATAGAATCGGAATTATTAGCTCACCAACCGGCGCAGCAGTGCATGATATTCTACAAGTATTAGAACGTCGTGCTCCAAATATTGAAGTAACCATCTTTCCCAGCCAAGTACAGGGTGAATACGCTGCTCAAGATCTCATTTTTGCGCTGCACAAAGCTCAGCAATACAATAATTGTGATGTGTTGATTATTGGACGCGGAGGTGGTTCACTCGAAGATTTAAATGCCTTTAATAATGAGCAATTAGCCAGAGAATTATTGGCTTGCCCCATACCGATTATTAGCGCAGTAGGTCATGAAATTGATTTTACCATCGCTGATTTTGTTGCCGATCTACGAGCTCCAACGCCTTCTGCTGCAGCCGAAATGGCCAGTTATGATCAACAACAATGGTTGGAGTGGTTAGCAGCGGTTGAATACCAATTAAAAACTAAAATTTCAGCATTCATTCAACACAAACAACAACACCTGGATTGGCAAACTAAACAATTAAAACATCCCGCTCAACGTCTGGAAACATCGGCACAACAATTGGATGATTTAACTACTCGTCATTATCAGGCGATTTCCCGCTATATTGGACAATTAAATCAAGCCGTGGAAATTAAACAACACCAATTAAATAAAAATAATCCCAGTAATAAATTGTCTGTTTATAAGGATTCTCTTAGTCACTTACAACAGCGACTAAAACTGGCCATACAAAATCATCTTGAACAATCACAGGATAAACTGGCAGCGATTATGCGTGAATTACATGCGATTAGCCCTTTAGCCACTATGAGTCGAGGTTATGCCGTTGTCAAAAGTACGGAACAAAACAATAAGCTAATTATTGCAGCAAAAGAACTCGAACCAGGCGAAAAAATTCAGGTGTGTTTTGCCAATGATCAATTAAATGCCCAAGTACTCGATATTGACCTTACCGACCATTAAAGTACAAGGGACTGTCTTCAAGAGAAAGCCATTCGAAAATATTTTTCACAAAGATTAAAACGGCCGCCACATCCACCAGACAGCTAGCATTATCACAAACCTCTTCTTGTCCAATTACACGCTGTAAAATAATATCAGCTTGCTTTTTATTTCCTAATAATGCCTGGGCTTGTGCAATTAAAGGAAGAACACGAAGATCGTTGGTGGTCATCCAAAAAATTTCACAACGATACAAAAACTCCCGAAATTGCAACTTTTCACCCAGCCGCCTTAATTCATTAATTTGATTTCGGGGATTACTAATATAATTTTGTTTTTTCATATTATTAGTCTCTGAAACCTAAGGATTATTAAAAAAAAACAAGAGCATTCAGATCCAGACCAAATAAACAACCATGCTCATTAATCCGACGACATAAGGCCACATTAACTGAATGGGGAAAAAAGCCAGAATCATAGCAATTGTTGACAGAACTAATATTTCTAAAATAAAAATCAACAACTCTCGCTGTTCCGATGTAACGTCTCTTAAAAAATGACTATTATTAGCCCCTTCATTTTTATTAAAACTGCCATTAGCATGGATGGATTCATTAGTGGAAAAAGTCATGATTTAACCCTCTTAAAATTTATGTTAGTCCTAATCGTTGACTCCATAATTGATATACTAAGCTAAAATTTATTAGGCCGTTCATACTTTGGTATGAGACTATGAATTATTTCTAGATTAAATAAAAAAACCTCGAGGTTTTCTTCCTGGGAAAATATCGAGATTAGGGGTTTCGATATTCTTAAGAAGGACCTCGAGGAAATGAGATTCGCAAATAATCATACTTTCTTTGCGTTATATTTTTTTAATTATTAAGAATTAAATAATCACAATATCACCGGCAACCATTCCGGTTGTCTCATTAATTCCTCCAATCATCCCCAGCAACTGAATATCATTTGCTTCTATCAGGTCATCACCATTTGTATCGGTATATAATATTAGCGCTGCCTCACTGCTTGAAAAGTTAGCGACAAACAGATGACTATCACCGTTATCAAAGGAAGAAAAATCAATTTCTTCATCTAATTCTGCAATTAAACTAACAAAGCCACTTTCCCATATAGCAGAACCATCTATTTCCAATTCAGTATCCAGTAAAATCGTCAATTCATCATTAACCGCTATACCCAAGCTTTCATTTCCTCCGTCAATTCCATTGCTTGCGGTACTTTGCAGATTAAGATCATTATTATTATCAAGCAAGGTTTCTAGGCTTCCATCAATAGCAATCCTATCATCAGTATTATCGCCAGCATTTAAATCAAAACCATTAATGATATCAAGACCACTATAACTACCTGAAATTGAACCATCTGACGCCTCAGTATAAATAATGGTATCTCTAATATTGTCATCAGTATTAGTGTTAAGATTGAAAGTATCACTTCCATCTCCCCCGGTCATAATATCCGCACCCACACCGTCATAAAAATCATCATTCCAGGAAGAACCAATTAGGGTCCAGCCATTATTAACGTCCGTTTCATTTCGAACGTCAATAGTATTTATATAGTTAGTCCCCGCATCACCATCTAGACTCAAATCAATGGTGGTTATGCCCGCTTCAAAAGCATTGTCATTGAGGACCAGTGAAATCGGACCTTCGACGAGTTCCGAGGCAACAATTTTTTCAATTCCGGCAATTTTATTTGCAAAGGAGTCAGTGGCAGTAATGGCAAAAGTGGATTCACCATTGCTGGATATAGCAATACTATCATTAGCCTCACCGCCATCAATTGTGTCAACTAAACTATTGGCTGAAAATAGTTGAGCTGATGATTGATAGATAAAGAGATCATCTCCTGCTCCGCCATTTAAAGTATCAATACCAGCTCCATTGGTGATTGAATCATCCCCTGAACCACCAGTGATATTATGACCGCTATCAGATAAAATAATGCTATTACTAAAATCCCCTAAGATATAGTTTTCTACTGATGACATGGCAGTAATGGAAGCGGCATCACTCAGAGTTAGGGTATTGCTCCCATTTGCCGTGGTTTTAGCAATAAGGGCATCGTGTTGTGCATCGGTTAAAGATGTATCACCCGTAGCAGTTATAGCGATAGCACTCGCAATTGCATTATCTCCATCCGAACTGGTTAAATTTGCAAAGGTATCAGAAAGGCTGTATGACCAGCTATCAACAGTCGTTAGTGTTTTCAATAATGTAGTGTCTGCAACACTCAATGTTCCAGCTGCATTTCCTGTAACAATTACAGTAGTTGCACTAGTAATTGGCTCGGCTGCTCCATTACTGAGTAGATTAGCACTAGTATCCTCAATACTATAGCTCGTACTGCCAGAATTAGAACTTTGCTGTAGGATTGTGGCTTGAGCAATAGTTGCATTATCTGTAGCCGCTATATTTGTAGCTCCATTTAAAATACTTGCATTAGCACCCACGAGTGCTGCAGCGGTATCTTCCAGGCTATAACTTGTGCTGCCTGAATTTGACATTTGCTGTATGGTTGTCGCTTGAGCAATAGTTACATTATCTGTAACAGTGATATTAACGGTTCCATTTACAATACTTGCATTAGCTCCTGCAAGTGCTGATGCAGTATCTTCCAGGCTATAGCTTGTACTGCCGGTATTTGAAAATTGCTGTATGCTTATCGCCTGGGCGATAGTTGCATTATCTGTAACAGTGATATTAACCGCTCCATTTACAATACTCATATCTGCTGCTAATAGATTAACCGCCGTATCACTAATACTATACGTTTTTGTTCCGTTCACACCACTATGAGTAAATCCGTTTAGCTCAGCAATCGTCGACATTCCCGTCAGGGTTAAATTACCATCGCCTGCAATACTCATATTAGTTATTGCGTTTAATTCAGCCGCTGTGGTTGATAGCGTCTGTCCCGCAGCTAGCGTAATGACAGGCTTGGGTGAGGGGTCATAATCAACGCTTGTCGAAGCACTAATACCTCCCCGGCTAAAGGTAGCGATATCACCATTCCAGCTAATCGTGATATCCCCCGTGGCAGTGCCAGCAAAAGTAACCACATGATTGATAGCATCATGGCTTACCGTAAACGTCAGTGTAGGAGCCGGTGTTCCGCCACCTCCCCCTCCGGACGCTGGCGTTGTTGTGGTCGTTGTTGTGATCGTATCCGTATCACCATCGCCATCCACATCCCCAACATCACTACCGGCATTATCAACGGCATCACTAAAGGATGAACCTTGGGTACTCGACGTTGTGGTACTAACATCCCCAGTTTCAGCTCCCGCTTCCATCTCATTTTCAATGTTTTCAGCAACGATTTGAACTGCCGCCATTTCACTTAAAACATCCGTGCCATTGCTATTATTATTAACCGCATCATTAATCGCCTGGTTAATATTGGCAATGGTTTGGGCCGCATCGCCGGAAAGGCTTTCCACAGCCGATGATTGACTGGCATCCGCTCCAGCTTCGGTGGCTGCGTTTTCAATCACTTGTTTAATAATTGTATTGGAACTTAAATCAAGCGGTCCATTATTCGTCCCATTATTATTTCCAATCATCTCGGCCAAAGCCATATAGGCGGTATTAATGGCTGCCGCTTCATCAGCAGAAACACCCGCACCATCCAATAAGGCAGCGGTTTGACTGACTAGGGTATTGATTTGCACCGCAACGGCTTGAATAGCTAGAGCAATATTAATTTCCGCACTCGAGGCTCCGGCTTTGGTCACTTCGGCAATCGGGTCATAATTGAGCAGGTCAACTCCACTCTCTAATCCAAGTGTGCTTAATACTGTCGCGGCGGCTTGTTCAATATTGGTATCACTGGTTTGACTGAGCAGGGTAATCAAAGTAGTTAAAGGATTTACCACCGTAGAACCACTGGGAGCGGTCATGGTACCTTCAAAGGCTTGGCCGGTAGAAATATCCGTGCCACCACTCATAACCAAAGTACCAAAACCGGCATTTTCCCCAAAATCAAAATTACCCACTGCATCAGTGGTAGTTGATACTTCACCGTTATTTAAAATGCCATCCCCATTGCTATCAATAAATACCGTAGCCCCGCTGACATAGCCATCTACCACAACCCCAGTAGAGGATAAGCCTGGTACTGCTTCACCAGCATAGTTTTCATTAATATAAAGCTGGGTAATTAAAGATAATGGCGCATCGGCGGCGATGGCCGCATCAATTTCTGTTTGAGTCGGCTGAGTTCCCAAAATCCCATGGTAAATCAGCAAGATTTGAATATCATCGCTTTTGGCCGCACTAAATTCAGCGGAATTGGCAAATCCATCCACCACCTCAACACGGCTTAAGCCCTGATTCATTAAGCCTAACCAATAATCTAAACCGTCACTATCAGCACCACGATTTAATACGTTTTGGTAGAGTTGTTCCAAAAAGGCACTATCATCACTTAAATCGCCATAATTATCTTGAAACTCGCTCGATGCCATAAAACCAGAACAAATCTCATTTAAAGAAACACCCTTTTGATATTCGCTGACCCAATAGGATAATCCCTCAGCATCCGGAATTCGGTCCAGAGTGGCATAATATAAACGTGCAATGGGAGCGACTGTATCACTAAATTCCGGACTATTAATAAAATCAAAGCTGGCCTGAGCGGCATTGGTGGCGTGGCTATCAAATTGCTCCAACCAATAGGCAATTCCGGCATCGTCAGCATCGCGCCCTAAAAATCGACTATAGAGTTGCTGAATAAAGGTCGTGGTACTCATAATAAATCCCCTTGAGATGATTTCTATTTAACTTTATCAATAGTGTAATCAAGGGGATTAAAGGGCGTTCATCCTTTGGTATGAATTAGGTCAAATTTCCAAATTAGTGCTATGATACATATCCCTACTTAATATATGGCGAAGAGATAAATCTTGAATATTTTAGTTGTCGATGACCATCAGGTATTTTTACAAGGCCTCATTTTCTTACTCGAAAATAATTTTGATGGTGTTAATGTACTCACGGCAAATAATGCCAATACCAGCTTAGAAATCATCGAAAAATCACCTGAATTGGATTTATTGATTATTGATATCGGCTTACCGGAAATTGATGGTTGCGCACTTTTAAAACTACTCAATGAAAGAGATTTAATTATTCCTTGTTGCATTATTTCTGCTTCTGAAGAAATTGCAAAAATTCATACCGTAATGAGTCTGGGAGCCATGGGCTTTATTCCCAAAGAATGGGATAGTGAACAAATTGCTGAAGGTCTGAAAAAAATTTTAGACGGCGAAATAGTGGTACCCGACGATATCCAAAAAAAGCTACATACATTTGATAATTTAAGAAAAAAAATCGTTCTCAGTAAAAGACAACGTGATGTTTTGGAATTGCTTAAAGATGGACTTTCTAATGTCCGCATTTCTCAGATTCTCAATATTAGCGAATATACCGTTAAATCCCATGTCAGTGCTTTGTTTCAGGTTTTTGATGCAGAGAATCGCATGGAATGTGTGGAAAATGCCAAAAAATTTGGGGTATTATAAGTGCAATGGAAAATTGATAATGGATAATTGAAAATGAAAAGTCAAAACCCTGACCACGGAAGGCGGAAGTACAGTGGAAAATGGAAAATGGAAAATTGATAATGAAAAGTCAAAACACTGACCACAGACTACACAGAAAAAGATAAAGCGATTTGCTTGGTTTGTTTATCCTAGAAAACGCAGTTGACTTCGTAACGAATATGAATTAGATATAGTTTTTCTTGAGCTTTAATTGTCTTTGTAAAGTCATTCTCAACGCGGCGGGTCGAACTGGCTTGTGTAATAATTGAAAACCGGACTCTTTTATCTCTTTAATCTTTTCTGGTGATACTTCGGCTGAAATAAAAATTACTGGGACCAATTGAGTAAATTGGGATAGCAACTCGGAAACAATCTCAGTCCCTTTAATATTATTATCCAAACGATAATCTAATATCATGATATCTGGTTGATATCCTTGTTGCTGAATAAATTCAAGACTATCAATATGATTGGTAAAGGTTTCAACTTGACTTCCCCAGGACTCCAGTTGATGTTGCATAGCATTTAAAATATCCTCATCATCATCAATCACCAAGATCTTGCTTTGACTCAAATCCCAATCATTTAACACGCCCCTATCCACTCGTCTATCGACAAAACTATCATTTTTTCCTTGCGGTACAGTAAAACTAAATAGACTACCTTTCCCGGTTTGACTCTCTAATTGAATCTGAGTTTTTAATAATGCGGCTAATTTTGTCACAATGGATAAGCCCAATCCCAATCCTTTATTTTTATTATTTTTTGATTCAATTTGGTAAAATTCATTAAAAATTTTCTCTTGTTCTTGCGGGGAAATTCCGGGCCCATTATCGGCGACAACAAACATAATTTGCTCATCGACGTCCTTTATCGATACCTTAATTTCACCTTCGTCAGAATAACGAATCGCATTACTCAATAAATTTTTTAGAATTCGCTTAACAATTAATTCATCACTATATACGATGCAGTCCAAATCTATGGTCAGATTAAAGGTCAAACCTTTATCCTTGGCTAAAACGGCAAATTCATTTTCCAGCTCTCGACATAATGGTTTGACCTTAAAGTTTTTGAAATTCGCTTTAATGCTCCCTGCTTCAATTTTTGAGGCATCCAAAATGGAATTAAATAACTCTTTTTGACTCGATAAACTTTTATCGATCATGGCAAAGATTTCCTTATCTTTTTCCTTTCCTTTTTCCTCGTCATTAAAACCAGCATAAGTAGTTTCAGCATTTCGCTTTTCAAAATTTTGCTTTAAGGCCGAAACTAATAATCCCAAAGCATGAATGGGTTGTCTTAAATCATGACTGGCGGCGGCAAAAAATTTTGATTTAGCTAAATTGGCATTTTCAGCTTGTAGCTGAGCTTTATCGGCCTTTTCTCTTAATTGTTCCGAATTATTCAAGGCTCTTTTTAATTCTAAGGTACGTAGTTTCACCTGTTTGGATAGCATTCGGTTCCATATGATAATGCTTAGAAAAAACAAAAAAACGACAATAACAACAAAGGCAATAATCAATTCATTGCTCGGCTGCCAACTTTTAGGGTTAATCACTATCCATTTATTAAAAATATCATGATATTCCTCCTTGCTAATTGATGCTAAACCTTTTGCCAAGATCCGGTTTAAAATCGGTTTTTTCTTATTCGTCGCAAAGGCTAAATTCCATAAATATCCCCCTTGCCCAGCAATACGAAGATTGGCCATGACCTCTTTTTCCATAATATAGGAAATTGTCGCGATACTGCCGATAAAAGCATAAGCTTTACCATAAGAAACTTGTCGTAAGCCCTCTTCCTCACTATTGACCAAACGCAGATGAACATCCGGATATTCCCGTTGCATATATTCCTGATTTGCATAGCCTGCAACCACAGCAACGACTTTTCCGTTCAAGTCATTCATGGTTAAATCATCATTTTCTTTTTTATTGACCACAATCACCGATCTTAATTTAAGATAAGGCTCGGTAAATAATAGATTTTTTTTACGGTTTGGAGTGATTGAAGCGGCCGGGATAAAGTCTATTTCGCCCGTGCTGACCTTTTGTAAAATTTCTTCCCAATTATTAAGATGCAAAATATGAAACCTTATCCCCAATTTTTGTTCCATTAATTGAACATAGTCTGCTGTCATTCCAGAGTATTTACCATCTGAATCAAAAAATTCGACAGGAGCCCAATTAGGATCAGGGGCCAAGGTTAATATGGGATGTTTTTTTAACCAAAGTTTTTCGGCATCGGTTAGATTTACGCTTTTGTTTTTTTGAATATGTTCTGGAGGGATATAAGTGAAAGATACCCATTTACGGTGCAGTTCTTTCTTTTCAGCCTCAGAAAAAGAGTTTAATGCTTTTTCTAATAATTGATTTAATATCGGCCAATCTTTTCTAGATGCCAGCGATAATTTATAGGTAAAGCCCGTATCACCATCCACTCTCAAATTGGTTATATTGGCTTTTTCGATGGCATAACTTGCCGTTGCCACATTGAGTACAGTGGCATCAAATTCACCCATTGAAACCCCTTTCAATACCGATGCTACATCCGGCTGATAGTTCAATTTAATGTTGGGGTAATATTTTTTCAGATAATCATTAATCGCAAAACCCTTTATGGTCGCTATCGTCTTACCATGTAATTCAACAATAGAGTTAACCCTTGGCCGATTGATTCGACTAATAATCACATCCGGAAATTCAGCATAGGGCGATGTGAATTTCATATATTCCTCTCGTTGCGCCGTTTTTGCAGCAACTACGACCATATCAGCAGTTTTATCTTTGACGGCAATCAGCGAGTCTTGCCAAGAATCAGAGGATACTATGTCAAAACGGATACCTAATTTTTTTTCGATAAGAGCCAAATAATCATTTGCCAAACCCAGAGATTGTTGATTGTTATCGGTATATTGAAAGGGTGCATAGTCCGGATCTGGGGCTACTTTTATCACGGGATGTTCGGCTAACCATTTTTTTTCCCTTTCCGATAAATCAATGGTTTTATTCGCTGGTTTTAAATCAGCCGAATAGGCAAACATAATCCAATTGCTAAAAATTTGCGCATAGGTGCCATCGGCTTTAATTTCATCCAGGGTATTTTGCCATTGTTCTACGATAGTATCAGGAGTTGAATGACTAAAAGCCAAATACATATAGTCTTTTTGAACCTCAAAGACTTTTACCAGTTGATGAGACAATCCTACGTCCTGGATCATATGTTTACCGGTCAGTTCATTGGCAATCCATAGATCAATTTCACCGTTGGCTAAACGTTGCACATTGCTGCGGTTGTCGATTAGGGAATCAAGATTGGTAAATCCTTTTTGTTTTAATAAAAGTTCACCAAAATCATCTTTATACACGCCAAGTTTCGAAACTTTTTTTGCATCAGCGAGCTGTTTAATTTGAACTTTGGCGTCTTTTCTAGCAAATAACACCAGATTATTGGGAACAAGCGGCCCAACCCATTTAAATAACTTTTCTCGTGCCGGCGTACGCGTCGTGGAAAAAAGAATAATATCCTCTTCTTGCTGGGCCAGATTATAAGCATCTGACCATGGAAGTATTTGAATATTGTCTGGATGTTTTACGCGCTTTAGTATTTCACGAGTGATTTCGGTAGAAATACCAGAAATTTTATCATTATGAAGATAATTATACGGCGGAAACTCTTCGGTCAGAATACGAAAGGTTTGTGCAAATATTTGTTGACCTATCCCCAGGAAAAACAATCCCAAAAATATGAATTTTAAATGGTGTTTGAAATTGAAGATCATTTTGCTAAGCTATTTTCATCAAGTTTTGATACTGTTTTTCTGTCTGGATTTTTCATTAGAATTTTTTAACCTGATGGGAAATTGCCTATTATTTTACACGCTCAATATTAAACCCTTCATCAGCCATAGGCTCCTGGAAATATTGACTGACCTGATAAAAAACTTCTTCAGTATCAAAAGTAGCTCGTTCAGGTTGTTCGGTTCGTCGTTTAGCAATATGCTTAAGACATACCTCGTCACTGATGTGCAGATAAATGAGTTTATGAGTAGCACCAATTTCTGAAATTAAACCCTTAAACCATTGGCGTTGCGCTATCGTATTAGCCGGAAAGTCCATCACCACATTGGTACCGGTCATAAGAATATTTTGAACATGCGTTTTTATCAATGGTTTGAGCTGCCGAGAAAACATGACATAGTCATCAAAAGAGGTAATTTGATCCGGATATAAAGACGATAACCACTCGTCTTCCGAAATCAAAACCGCATTTTCTTCGTCAGCCAATAATTTTGATTTTGTCGATTTTCCCGCTCCCATTTTACCGCAAAAAAATATCAACATTCCTTTGGTTTTCATTTACCTTCCAACAATTAGAAATCAACCTCACTAAATGCATTTTTAGTCGGTTCTATCTCATAGCCCTATAAATCCAGTCGATTCACTCAAAAATAAGATTCATTAATTCATTAAGAATTTCTTGACTGTGCCCTCGATCTGGTAATGATGTTTCTTCTTCGACTATGGCAATATAAAACCCCATATGATCCTCATCGTTTATCCGTACCGAGTTAGAAAAGGACACAAATTTATATCCACCTTTTTCAAAGGAGCCGGTTCGTTCCAAACCATCGCTATTAAAAGGCTTCAGATTATATTCTTTAAATACTGGCTGTACTGTCCTTTCAAACTGCTCCTTTGGGATTTCCTCCGGGAATTCAATAATCTGAACAAACTGTCTTGCCTTTAAAAAGTCCTCACCCTCAATAGTATAAAAATGATTGGTAAGATCACCACCATAAGCTTTTTTTACATGGCTATATCTATCACCATTAAATTGAAATTCTTTTTTAAACGCATTTCTATCTAAATACATAAAAATGGCCGCAATAAGTAAGGCTATAAATACAATGTTCTTTATCATGATCTGTCTATATTAATAGGTAAACTTTGAAATTTATCAGGTGTAAAACTGACATCTAAATAGGTTAACATAAAAAATATAGCTTGAAATAAAATTAAGTCACTACAGTTTATTTTTGATTGCCGATTAATTAGCCGTTAACATAAAATCGGTGCGCTATTTTATATCCTCAGCGACATTCAAGTATTGCACGGTCTTCATATGAGGAGATAATTATCAAAGCAAAGCAAAAATCATGGGCAAAAAAGCTATGAGCCATTGCTTTAAGTTCCAGGCAGTCGCAGCCATCAGTAAATTGATTTCATCGCCGATGGTTCACATGACGAAAATGGCGAATGGCTAAATGACAGCATTTGACTTCCTTGACATAGGTGCGTCTTTGCTGGATATCATGGTGTTTCGCCAATTTATTTACGCGATTGATGATTTTGATGGCTAACTTGGGATCGGTCGGATAGGTGTTATTTTTTTCTTCGACCGTGGTATCAATATTCACATTCGCCTCTAGAGCGGCCTTACCTTGAAGGGCGATACTCATTTGAAATATCTTTTCCACACCGGCTTGTCCAATCCGTTTACGAAAGTGGACCAGTTCGGCACTATGACAGGGCTCGAACAAACTGAAATTATTTAAGCCACAAAAGGCTTGGTAATAAGAATTGCACTTAAACTGGAGAACCACCGATTCATCACTCAGGTTTTCCAGTTGTTTCAATAGCAACAAACCGACCATCAGACGAATGGGTTTAGCGGGGGCTCTGATATCGGAATAATGTTTTTTAAACCTAGAAAACGCAGTTGACTTCGTAGCGAGGTCCAATTAAGTGCTGAAGATTAAGGATTTTATGGGTTATTTTTGGTGCGGCCGGCTAGGCTTTTCTTGTAGTCACCCTACTGGTGAGCCTGGGCGGCCCCAATCAAAATGTTCCAGAAAATCCTTAAGATTTAGTGCTTAAGGGGACCGCACTAGTGCATGGATGCACGTAGTTAGAGCAACGCAGGAGCAGTTGCCGAGTAGATGGCAACTGCGTTTTCTAGGTTAAAGGAGTGTTCAAACTCTTCCCAAGGGATTGCAGAGGCAAGACATATGAGTGGATCGCTTTGATCCAATTGATTCATCAGTTCTTCACCGAAAAAGCTGAGTTATTGGTACTGAGAAGAATCTGTGTACATTTTTACACCATTTCGACCAGAAAACATGAGGTTATTATGACATTTCCGGTCGAAATAAACGATCAAACAAGACGATTAATCACATATTAATCAATTAGATAAGATTTATTTAAGGGTCGATTAATTACTATCTGCATTTGCACATTTCCAAAATAGCAATAATAGAGAATGTTATCTATCTGATTTCCAAAAATTTAACAAGGAGTATTCCATTGCTCGCTACTGATTATTGCCGTATATACTGTAATTGTCCTATAGAGTTATTTACCTGTCGGAGAAGAATAAAGCCGATTCGTTACAATTGACAAGCTCTGAACTGGCTTGAAACTGACTTCCTGTTTCGGCGACAAAACCCGGTTTTAAAGTAATCTTTGGAGCCTTATAAATAACAGCTGAATTGTTTTTTACTATTACGCTTAAATTCGTGTCAATGCTTATCTCGGATAACAGATTATAACTTCCATTGTGCTGAGTATTATCTATCAAAACCGGATTAGCTGAACATTCAGGAATGGTCAGTATATCGGCAGAACAATAAGCTATCCGTCCAGATCCTTCCCCCATACAACTCCAACTCCAAGGACCAGAACCTTGCATTGCATTGGCCGTACCTATTAAACACAAGTTTTCACTTGGCTGAGTATCAAAGGATTTTCCACTACTGGCTCCACAAACACCATCAACATCTTCAATACCGTCAAAACTTAAATTGGTGGGAAGACCACCGGAGTATCCCCAACATACCAATCCTGTATCATCGAAGGCACAGGCATGACGATAGCCTGTTGCAACTTCGGTTGGATTTAATAGTACAGGTACATCTGTTTGGCCACTTGAATTTAACCCCCAACATACCACACCGGTATCATCTAGTGCACAGTTAAATTGTTCTCCAGATTGGAGTTGTATAGGATTGGATAAATAAGGAACATCTAGTAGGCCATGTTCATTATTCCCCCAACAAACTACACCGGTATCATCTAAAGCGCAGGAATGTTGATAACCTGAGGTTATTTGGATTGGATTAATTAAAGTTGGTGGTAACGTCCGTCCATGTTTATTGTATCCCCAACACACAACACCAGTGTTATCTATAGCACAAGTATGTGCACCGCCTGCTGCAACTCGAGAAGGGTTTGATAACGGAGGTACAGATGTCCGCCCATGTCTATCTCTCCCCCAACACACCACACCTGAATCATCTATGGCACAGGTATGAAACCTACCAGCACTTACTTGAGTCGGATTGGACAATTCTGGTGCAGTAGCTTGGCCATATTCATTTTCACCCCAACAAACCACTTTGGTATAGTCAATTGCACAACTATGGTACTCACCGGCGGATATCCGAGCTGGATAAGACATGGTCGGAATTTGGCTTGGATTCCCAATTCCCCCACAAACCAATCCATTATCATCAATAATACAGGTATGATACAATCCTCCGACTACCTGATATCCAGCTATCACCGTCGGCTCTATTTCCAAAAACTTAGCTTCTACAGTACAGTCTGTTTGCATAATAACCGTATAGGTATCTCCATCGAGTGTCCCCCGACAAGTTCCGCCTACTGTATTAAGCTGATAGCCTAAATCTGCTGTTATAATAAATTCCACCGTTTCTCCCTGGTAAACACTTTGCGGAACATTGGGACTAATGGTTCCTCCAGCACCATTGGAAGGAGATGCAATTGCTTGACGAATGTTGGCAAAACAACTGCTGGTTTGGCCTTCATCAATTCCTAAACAACTCCAGCTCCAAGGACCGATACCGGTAACATCAGTAGCTATCCCGAAATTACAGAGGCTTTTAGAAGGCTTGGAAAAAAATGACATAGCATGGCTTTTCCCACATTCTCCGTTCATCGTAACCGTGGTGTAATTATAATCCTGATAAAACCAATTACCATCAGCTTGATACCAAAAACGAACATACAGTTGACTACCATCAAACGGTAAACTTTCCAAAGGAATTCCGGTAATTGTTCCTAATTCACCGCTATCATAAATATCATTGCTTCCCAAACTAGAACCAAATTCCAATCGAAAATTTTGAGCCTCCGGGTTTCCTATAGTCCAGGTAAATTCTTGTGCCGTACTCTTCAAAATGGAATTATTATCGGGATTGACAATGTATGGATTACCGCCCTTATTCCATTCCAAATTCATAATCTCATCAGAGATGGAGATATTATAAATATTAATATTACTGGTTGAGCCGTCGTTGAAATCACTATCCGGCGTTGTCTCATCATTAAAAATGGCAGCATTGCCAAAATACCAAAAATCCTTTTTATTCCCTACTGCCCAGCGTGCAACAGAGCTCCCATCGGCTTCTTCAATATCAACCAATCGATTAAAATCATCTCGGTTATCGGTTTGGCTGGAATCAATATGCCAAATTATCAACCCACCGAAATCGGCGTTATCCAATTTTGTTTCCAAACCTCTATCATATCCCAGGGCTTGCCTATTTTGTATCAGAAAATATTCACTTGCTTTGTCGGTAGGAATCTTAACAACGGAATTGTCACTATTGGCAGAAGTAGCTCCAGATGCATTTAAAGAAACATTGCCAATATTGACTTGAGCATCCACCCATCCCAATTGGTATTGAACCCAGGCAGAAGGCATCGTCGGGGTTTCTCCTGGATAGCGATCCTGTAAAGATTTCCCCCAACTACCAGAAGACATGACGCAATAATGGCCAATACCTGCAGATGAACCGTCTTTGTCATAAAGATCCGGCAACCCAAATAGTAAGTGTCCCAATTCATGAACAACAATTCCCATGGTCGCTTGATTACCATCACGATGAAGCTCCCCAAACTGGGCATATTCTGAAATTGTCACTCCATCTAAAGCTGACGGACTACCAATCGTCCGTTTATGTCCCCATACACTTGGTTGAGTAAAAGTCGTTGCCCTATCATATCCTGCTACAATGACAACAATGGCCAATTCTGTCGGATCTAAAACTCCGTTACCATCAGTATCAAAAGAGGCATAATCAACAAAAGTATTGGCCGCTAATATGGCATCTTTCGTTAGCTGAATATTTCGGCCATCAGTATTATTTCTGGTATTTGGATGCGGATAACCCAAATTTACCCACCCCACAACACCGTTATTAAGAATTCCATAAGATTCTTCAGCTGGGAGTGTTTGAATTTTACCAAACGAGGCTTTCGAATAGTAATCCGAAACTTTATCACTGAGCATTGCGGCCCAGCTAGCTTCCGATGTCGTACCCGAAAAATCACTAAATTCGGCCAACACAAATAAAATTTTTCCGGAATAAGATTCACCTAATTGGGAGGTGATCTCTTCTTGAGCACTGACTAATTCTTCTCCCAAATGGGCATCAATCGGTGGAATAATGTTTTCACTCAAGTCATTAGGAACCGGTCCATTTGCAAGTTGCTCGGTTAATACAGGATTATCCCCTTGATAACCTTTAACATAATACCAGTTACCATCAGCAGCCTGAGCAATCGTATGTCCCTGAGGTGTTTCGGTCCAGTTTCGCCATTCATCCCCACGATTAATTACTTGGATAGAACTTCCATCGGTTTGTCGAACTTCATAAATAGATTCTAATGCTGGCATAGCTATAGTTAGAATGGGCCATTGAAACAAAAAAACGCTTAAAAGCACGTAGAAAAGATTTTGATTTTTCATTATTATAATAATCTCAGGACGATTTCATGTTGCAAACCCATTGTGGGGCATTATATTACAAATAAAAACCTACTAAATTGATACGCTCATCTTTAAAATAACATACATTTTACACATGAGCTTTAAAGTTGTCTGTAGGATTGTTCCTACAAAATGCTAATTTATTGAGATACTTTGAAATATTTTTGCTGATTAATATGGTGGATTAACTTTACTGTATTGACTTACAATTCCTTCTAAACAAAAAACATAAACCTGAAACGAATAAAATTATCTATGAATCCACTCCAAGAAAAGTCCATCCAATGCCCCTATTGTTGGGAACAAATCGAAATCCTTGTTGATTGCTCAGTTGATAATCAGGAATATATTGAAGATTGCCAGGTTTGTTGTCAGCCCATAGTTTTTAAGGTTGAAACCTTGGCTGATGAAGAAGTCAATGTGGTGGTTGCAAGAGAGGATGATTAATTTATTTTCGGCGAGCTTTAAAAAACTGTCTTAACAAAGCCGCCGAGTCATCAGCTAAAAGCCCTGATTCAACCGCTACCCGATGATTGAGTTGGGGATTTTGTAAGATATTAAAAATACTGCCTGCTGCGCCACTGCGTGGTTCTGCAGCGGCATATATGACACGAGGGATACGTGCCTGTATTATCGCTCCAGCACACATACTACAAGGCTCTAAAGTAACGTAAAGGGTGGTATCTAAAAGACGATAGTTATCGATAATTTTTGCGGCTTCTCGAATACATAAAATTTCTGCATGGGCGGTGGGATCAACACTGGCTATGGGCTGATTATAGGCCGCAGATATAATCTCATTATCTTTAACCAAGATAGCACCAATAGGGACTTCTTCTTCTTTTGCCCCCAATTGTGCTTGCAATAGAGCCTGTTGCATCCAGTACCGATCGGTTATTATTTCACTCAAGGATTAAATTCTCACTAATATTTGCTCAGAGGTTTGCTACAATAAAAACATATTTTACTAATTTGATTCGAGTTTAGGATAGGAAGCCTGCGTGAAACATCCCATATTTGTTTATGGCACCTTAAAAAAAGGAGAAGAAAACCATTTTCTCCTCAGTAGTTCTGATTTTGTTTGTGAAACTCAGACTTCAGGTAAATTCACCCTATTGGATCTCGGGAATTATCCAGCAGTCATTATTTCACCTAAAAACTATTTTATTAATGGCGAAATCTATGAAGTAGATGATCAGATTCTTGCCCTGCTTGACCAACTAGAGGACTATCCTAACTATTATATTCGACGGATGATAATGACCCAAGCGGGTGTTCTAGCCTGGATGTATTATTTTCCAAACTATAATGGCGAAGTCATCATGGACAGTGGTGATTGGTCTTACACAAAACATAGGGGAGATCAGAATTTAGATTTTGATCTCCCTTACCATTAACCTAAAAAACTCAGTGTTAATCGCTACTCCCATTCAATAGTAGCGGGTGGCTTACTGGAAATATCATAACTGACCCGCGTGACATCTTCCACTTCATTAATAATTCGACTAGAAATCGTTTCCAGTACTTCATACGGTAAATGAGCCCAACGAGCAGTCATAAAGTCAATAGTTTCTACTGCTCTTAAGGCAATCACATAGGAATAGCAGCGTCCATCCCCTTTTACACCCACAGATTTTACCGGTAGGAATACACTAAAGGCTTGGGAAACCTTATGATATAAATCGTTTTTGAATAATTCTTCAATATAGATGGCGTCAGCCTGGCGTAAAATATCGGCATATTCTTTTTTCACTTCACCCAAGATGCGAACACCTAAGCCAGGTCCTGGGAATGGATGGCGATAAACCATGTCATAGGGCAAACCTAATTCCAGCCCTAAAAGACGGACTTCATCTTTGAATAACTCTCGCAAAGGTTCCAGAAGTTTCAACTCCATATCTTCAGGTAACCCTCCCACATTATGGTGGGATTTGATTAAGTGTGCTTTACCATTAGAACCACCGGATTCAATCACATCTGGGTAGATCGTTCCTTGAGCCAACCAATTGGCATTGGCTAATTTTCCGGCCTCTTCATCAAATACTTCAATAAATTCATGCCCGATAATTTTACGTTTCTTTTCCGGATCATCGACACCGGCCAACTTGGCTAAAAACCGTTCTTCAGCATCAATGCGGATAACTTTTACCCCCATATGCTGTGCAAAAGTCGCCATGACCTGATCGCCTTCTTTGAGACGTAATAGGCCGTTATCTACAAAAACACAAGTCAGTTGGTCACCAATGGCTTTATGCAATAATGCCGCGACCACGGAAGAATCCACACCACCAGAAAGACCTAAAATAACCTCATCATCACCGACTTGTTCACGGATATTTTTAATACTATCTTCAATGATATTATTGGGATTCCATAAGGTATCACAGGCACAAATTTTAGTAACAAAACGTTCAAAAATACGTTTACCCTGTTTGGTATGAGTTACTTCAGGATGGAATTGCACGCCATAAAAATGGCGGGATTCATCGGCAATTCCTGCTACTGGAGCACTTTCCGTACTAGCCATTAGTTTGAAGCCTTCAGGAATATCGACAACTCGATCGCCATGAGACATCCACACATCCAATAAACCAAAACCTTCACTACTGGTATGATCTTCAATATCTTTGAGTAAGGCACTATGGCCACGTGCTCTAACCTGAGCATAACCATATTCATGGTGATCGGCATTTTCAACCCTGCCACCCAATTGCTGGGTCATGGTTTGCATACCATAACAAATCCCTAAAACGGGAACGCCTAATTCAAAAACAATATCAGAGGCTCTTGGCGTATCCTCAGAAGTTACGGTTTCTGGTCCACCCGATAAAACAATCCCCTTGGCCGAAAATTCTTTAACTTTTTCAGAATCCATATCAAAGGGATGGATTTCGCAATAAACCCCTATTTCACGAATACGACGGGCAATCAATTGTGTGTATTGAGAACCAAAATCTAGAATGAGTATTCGATGTTCATGAATATTATTTGTCATCTGTTTTATTCCATAAAGTAAGGGCCCGAGCCAAAATATTTGATATTTTGAAGCGAGCCCTACGACTGTCTAATCAGTCTTAAAAATGATTTTAAAAGCCTTCTTAACAAAAGGCCAAATAAAGGGATTAGGAACGGTAGTTCGGCGCTTCCTTAGTTATAGTCACATCGTGAACATGGCTTTCAACCATACCTGCATTAGTCACACGTACAAATTCAGGCTTAATTCGCATGGTATCAATATCCTTACACCCCGTGTATCCCATGGAAGAACGCAGGCCACCTAACATCTGATGCACTACGGGTCCCATTCCACCTTTGTAAGGTACACGGCCTTCAATACCTTCTGGTACCAATTTATCGGCTTCACCACCTTCCTGAAAATAGCGATCACTAGAACCGTGCTTTTGATCCATCGCACCGAGAGAGCCCATACCACGATAGGATTTATAGGAGCGTCCTTGATATAACTCAACTTCACCCGGCGCTTCTTCTGTACCTGCAAAAACACTACCAAACATGGCGCAATAAGCTCCAGCAGCCAATGCCTTGGCAAAGTCACCGGAATAGCGGATACCACCATCGGCTATCAGCGGAATACCATCTTTTTTGAGTTCTTCGGCTACATTAGAAATAGCCGTTATTTGTGGCACACCAACACCAGCAACAATTCGAGTAGTACAAATAGAACCAGGACCAATACCGACTTTAACCGCATCCGCTCCAGCCTCAACCAGGGCTCGAGCTGCAGAAGCCGTAGCAATATTACCACCAATCACTTGCACTTCTGGGTAGGTTTCCTTAATCCATTTAACTCGATCTAAAACACCAAGAGAATGACCATGCGCCGTATCAACCACTAAGACATCGACTCCGGCTTTAACTAAAGCATCCACTCGTTCATCGGTTCCTGCTCCAACACCAACTGCAGCACCAACACGCAAACGGCCCTGTTCATCTTTACAAGCATTAGGATTATCGGTAGCTTTTTGAATATCTTTAACCGTAATCAGGCCACGTAGCTCAAAACTATCATTAACCACTAAGACTTTTTCAATTCGATTTTCGTGCAATAAATGAAGAATTTCTTCCTTTGCAGCCCCTTCTTTTACCGTTACCAATTTCTCTTTTGGTGTCATAATACTAGAAATCGGCTGATCAAAGTGAGTTTCAAAACGAAGATCGCGACTGGTTACTAAACCAATTAATGCTTTACCATCAACAACCGGAACCCCCGAAATTTTCTTTCTTTGGGTCAGTTCCATCACTTCGCGTATGCTGGCATCTTTAGTAATGGTAATGGGATCTTTGATTACTCCACTCTCATGTTTTTTGACTCGACTGACTTCTCGAGCCTGTTGTTCAATCGTCATGTTTTTGTGCAGGATTCCCAATCCACCCTGCTGTGCTATCGCAATACACATGCGGTGTTCAGTTACCGTATCCATAGCTGCGGTTAACATGGGAATATTCAAACGGATAGCTTTGGTTAATTGCGTACCAAGAGTCACCTCTTTAGGCATAATATCCGAGAAGGCTGGGGTTAATAATACATCATCAAATGTAAGCGCTTCTTCAACAATTCTCATAGTTTGTTTTCCACTTTTCAACGTTAATAAATTAACAGGCTATTATAGCCTAGATATTCCATTGGGGATAGTAAAACATCGAGATGAGGATATTCAGAACTCTTTAATTATCCACCAAATCGATTTAAAGAATCACTTACCGAATGAGTGAAAATTCGGTTAACAAATACCAGCCCCATGCTAATAATTAAAAGCAGCGCAATAAGTAACATAATAAACCATAATTCTGGATGTAAAATATAACTGAGGTTAAAAATTTGTTGATATAGAACAGCGCTTATCCCTTCTGCCATAATTAATGCAATAATAGTGCTAAGGACAGCCACTACACTAAATTCTACCACTAAACTATTACGCAATGTTTTAGCACTGGAACCCAAGGTACGAATAATAGCATTTTCGTACATACGACTTTCTAAGGTTGAAGATAGAGAAGCAGCTAAAACTAGGATACCGGCCAATAAAATAAATACAAACACAAAATCGATGGCAACTGACATTTTTTCAATAATATATTGAACTTCTGCTAAGATTTGATCGACTTCAATGATAGTAATTCCGGGAAAATGTTGAATTAATTGATTTAAAAATTCTTTATTTTGTTCCGCTAGATGGAAACTGGAGATGTAAGTAACTGGAAATTGTTCCAAGACCTGAGGAGGAAATATAATATAAAAATTGGGTTGAAATGAATCCCATCTAACGGCACGAAGATTACTAACGACTCCATGAATCTGCCGAGCACCAATTTGAAAACCCAGTTTATCACCTATTTTTAGGCCTAATTCCTTCGCCATAGTACTTTCCAAGGAAATTTCTGGTAACGCATTTGGAGACACTAACTTCGATCCCCACCATTTTCCTTTCACTAATTTATTGTGCGGCTGCATGGTTGCCGCAAAACTTAAATTTAATTCACGGTTTAAGGAATTATGAGTACGTTTTTTAGCATCAACTACTTCCATAATAGGCTTGTCATTTAACCAATTTAATCGCCCCCTTACCATTGGAAAAATCCCATCCGCCTGACTAGTTTCATTACTAAGCATTTGCCTAAACTCATCCGCTTCATAGGATTGAATATTAATCACAAAATGATTGGGAGTATCCGGTGGAAGTTGCTGCTGCCACTGATTTAATAAATCCGTTCGGCTCAGGTAAATAATAAGAACCAAGGCAAAAATCAAACTAAAGGTCGCAATTTGTAATAAGGCTACGCGTTTATGCTGACGCAGATTGATTGTCGCCAAACGATGAATAAACTGGTAGCGTTGGTTTAACCATAAGAGACCATGGATCAGTAATTTTGCGAGACTAAAAAGAATAGCAATTAAACCAATGGTCAATATATAAAATAATAGCGTAATTGCATAATTTTGCGTGTAAAACCAAGATAAGATTAATAAGCCGAGTAGACTCATACCGTACAATAGATAACGATTGATATTAGGAGATACCTGATCTTTTCGCAAAATGGCCATTGGAGAAAGTTGTTTAAGACGAAACAAATTGGCCATAGAAATAGTAATTATCAATAAAATACCACTACCTATTCCTGTCCAAACGGGTAATAAGCTAATTTCAGGCAAAGGTTTTGGAATTAATTCGGATAATATTTGCAAAAGCATAAGGTGGGTAAAATACCCAACCACCACTCCTAAAAGACTGGCAAATAGACCAAGTAAAACTAATTTGAACAATTCAATAGAAATAATTTGACGTTCTGTAAAACCCAAACATAACATGATGGCATTATTTTTAAATTGGTGTTGGCCATATCGATGGCTGCTAATAGCGATGGCCACCGCAGATAATAAAACGGTTAAAAGAGCTGCTAGAGATAAAAAATCGCCTGCTTTTTTAAGATTAGCACTTAAAGCACGAACACCTTCCACGCCATAACGAAGGTTTTGGCCAGGCCGAAGTTTATCTTTCAACCAGGATTGATAATCTTTTAATGATGTTTCTGGCCCACTAAAAAAATAAATATAATTAACCCGGCTACCGACCTGAATAGTCGCCGTTTGGTCTAAATCAGCTAAATTAATAATAGCCGTAGGAGCGATACTAAAAAAGGTCGAAGACTGTCCAGGAACAGAATCTAAAATTCCATTGACTTGAAAGTTTCCCTCACCTAATTCTATGGCTACTTTAGCTATATTCGGGTTAGCCAAATTCCCATCGGGCATCTGAAAAAAATGAAATAAACGTCGGTCGATCCAAATTTTCCCTATTGGTGGAGCTTGTCGATTTTCCGCATTTTGCCCTATCCCCGCTTTCACCATTAATTTCCCTAATAAAGGAAAATTATTAGAAACCGCTTTAATCTGTGCTAACTTAAACTGTTCATCAACCACCAACATGCTCGGAAAGCTCACCATTTGAGCCTGTTTAAGTCCTTTTAACTTAGCTTCTTTCAGCCATGCCTCTGATATGGCTCGAGGAGATTTTAACAACAATTCCGCACCATTGAGTTGCGCAGCATGATTTAGCATCGAACTATCAATACGTTTGAGTAAAAACCCGATACTACTTAAACTGGCAATAGCAATGAAAATAGCCAAAAACAAGAGACTTAAATCACCGTGTTTTAATTCACGTTTAAAAAATTTCCAGGCCTGATTAAAGTTTGACATCTAACGATTCCAATTCTATTAGTTGACCAAAATCGAGCTGAAAAAATCGATTACAAGAGGCTGCTAAGTGCATATCATGCGTCACTAAAACCAGTGTTGTCCTACATTCCCGATTCAAATCAAAAAGTAGTTGAATAATATTTTCACCACTATGTTGATCTAAGTTTCCCGTTGGCTCATCGGCAAATAAAATATCTGGCTTTCCGGCAAAGGCTCTGGCAATAGCAACCCGCTGTTGTTCCCCACCCGATAGTTGTAGCGGTAAATGATCACCGCGTTGGGCCAAGCCGACTCGTTCTAATAAAGAGAAAGCCAAATCTCTTGCATTTTTTTCCCCTTTCAACTCTAGCGGGAGCATAATATTATCAAGGGCAGTTAAGGAAGAAATAAGATGGAAAGACTGAAAAATAAAACCAATTTTTTCTTGTCTTAGTAGCGCACGTTGCTCTTCATCCAACAGATTCAATTGTGCCCCATTCAACTGCACTATTCCCTCTGAAGGACTATCCAAACCGGCTAAAATAGACAATAAAGTAGATTTTCCCGAACCAGAAGCACCAATAATTGCCACTGATTCGGCAGCATTGATGCTAAAGTGAATGTCCTTTAGAATATCAAGACGTCCATTGGGAGTAATAACATTTTTTGATAAACCACTAACTTCTAAAACTGCTGACAAAACAAGGACCTTATAAAATGAATAGACGACTAATTTTATTGATTATGAGTCTTTTAATGATAAATACAAGCATGGCAACGGATAATATTTTAATTCTTGGTGATAGTTTAAGTGCTGGTTATGGACTTAAGCCGGAAGAAAATTGGGTTTTTCTTTTACAACGCCAACTCGACAAAAAGGATCTTAAATATAAAATTGTAAATGCCAGCATCAGCGGAGATACCACAGCTAATGGATTAAACCGTCTTCCACACGCTTTGGAACAATATCGGCCCAAATTAGTTATTTTAGAATTAGGTGCCAATGATGGCCTGAGGGGATTGCCAATCAACTACGCAAAAAAGAACCTGGAAAAAATAATAAATCGAATTCACCAGCACCAAGCTGAAATCCTATTAGTGGGAATGCGAATACCTCCAAATTATGGGAAAAAATACACCCAAGCTTTCTCTGCTATTTTTCCGACTCTAGCTAAACAATATCAGCTGCCACTGGTACCTTTTATGTTAGATGGTGTTGCCGGGGACCCAGCTATGATACAGCTCGATGGTTTACACCCCAATGCCCTAGCCCAAAGGAGAATTATGGAAAATATTTGGTCACATTTAAAACACTTAATAACAAAATAATTGTATCAATAATAGTTAATAACCTAATGGCCAACAAAGTTAAGCATTTTGTTTATACGTATTCATTCTATTGATATCTTTATTAAACGCTTCTTTAAGTAAACTATGTTCCATAACCATTTCATCATGAAAATCTTGTTTAGATAAATTCGCAACATCATCATACAATCCATTAATGAATGGACGACTCAACTTAACCTTATCCAAAAAAAATATCATAAAGTTTCCGCGTAACATCCCCATATATTTTATACCGGATTTTAAAATATAACGAATAAAAAAATCAAAATCATCAACCCCAGAAGGAATAGACTGACAATAACGAATTGCCGGTGCAATATCATATGAAATAGTTTCTTCACACATAAGGTCAAGCACATGAGTAAGGCTTTTTTTATTCTTAAAATACTCGTTAGGCCAAAAATGCCTATGTCTGATCATCGAATCACTACGATAGTCTCTAATAATATTTAATTTTTGTAAAAATAGGCCAAAATGTACTCCATTATGCTGCATATCAGTTAATCGCTTATTGTCTAGCTCACCACTGAGTTGCTCAAGTAGATGAGTCAGGTATAAACCTACCGTTCCAGCTACATAATAACAATATTGATTTAAATCACTGGGAGTATCAATGTCTTTTTTTACAAACTTTGTCATACCTAAAGTCATTTCATTTAGATATTTAATGCCTAACTGTTGCTCATCAGCTGATAATTGATTAAAAAGAGCAATTATTGAAGCATAGTTTTTAAACACATAAGATTCATTTTGAGGAGTAATTTTAAGCATTTCTTTTAGTACATGACTCGAAAAACGATGATTTTCTAATTCTCCACAGACTTCATTAATTAAAGCTATCTTTTCATCAGCCTCTAACTCAATCGAGTCTTCAATGGTATCAACGATTTTACACAGATTATACTGAGTCATAATGGGCAGTTTGAAACGAGTCTCCATTTTTAATATAGGCACAGCAAAACTTCTGGATTGATGCACCAAAGTTTCTTCATTGTCGGAAATAATTTTGTCGGAAATAATTTTATCCATATTCATATACAAATTGTTTGACTTAATATCCTAACTTTAGTGTTAGAAAATCTAACATAATAACGCATTACTTACAATTTAATCAGGATATAAAAACCAAAACATGAAAATAGAATTATCCTTTGTAGAATTATTGGCCCAATAATCCTAAATTTATCATCCCAAGCCGTACACTGAAATTTGCCAGCAACACTCTTTTTAGAATGATCCTGCCCGGGTTTCAAAGTTAATTAAAGCCATAGAAAGCTTGTGTAAATCGTGCTAATCTGCTAGCTTATAAGTAATGGCGATTCAAGGATAGCTGCCAAAATGATATTCACATCCAGGCATTGAGGTAGACTATGATAAAGGAAAAATTTCTAAATTTTTTTAGCCTTAAATTAATTCATTTTTCAGTATTTACATCCATTTATTTGCTCCATCCTGCCCATGCAGGCCATATGCAAAAGCTGCTTCCACAAAGTCAGTTAAAAAAAATTCAACGCAATTACGATCACGAAATATCCGAACGTTTTACTGCGTGGGATCAACTATTGCTTAATAGCAGAGATAAAACCACTGTCGAAAAACTGCATTTGGTGAATGATTTTTTTAATCAAATGAAATGGGTAAATGATAAAGAACTGTGGAATAGCAAAGATTATTGGGCCACTCCCATCGAAAGCTTGATACGCAATGCCGGTGACTGTGAAGATTTTTCTATTGCCAAGTATTTTACTCTTTTAGAGCTGGGAGTCCCCATAACCCAACTTAAAATTTCTTATGTCAAATTAATTGGCATGGATCAGTCACACATGGTTTTAGCTTATTATGTTAACCCAGATTCAGATCCGTTAATATTGGACAATATTAACAAAGAAATTGTCGCCAGTTCGGAACGGACTGATCTCCAGCCCATGTTTAATTTTAATGGGGAAGGTATCTGGACTCAGGATAACCCGTACACCCCTCTAGATTCCGTAACAAAAATTCGCCATTGGGCAGATTTAATTAAACGGATGGGACAGGAACAAACTTAATCCTAAAAAACGCAGTTGACTTCGTAGCGAGGTTCAGCCTGGGCGGCCCCCATAAGTGCTGAAGATTAAGGATTTTATAGGTTATTTTTGGTGCGGCTGGCTAAGCTTTTCTTGTAGTCACCCTACTGGTGAAGTCAAAATGTTCTAGAAAATCCTTAAGATTTAGTGCTTAAGGGGGCCGCAGTAGATGGCAACTGCGTTTTTTAGGTTAATTACTCACATCGCCATGTTGTAGTTTTTTATAATGCAGGCAACATGGTGACTCAATAGTTTTCCCCCAACAATTAAAAGTTATATTTCAACCCAAGTAAAATATTTATCCCATCTCCTCCAGGAACTAAACCTTCTTTATTAAGATTAATCACATCGGGATGTTGGATCTTTTCATCGGTCAAGTTTCTCAGCGTGGCAAATAGTTCAAATTTGTTGAAGGTATGGCTATAGTTGACATTAAGCACAGTAACAGCATCAGCCTTGGCTCTATCACTTAAGTATTGAAGTGAGCCTCCCAATGACTGATACCCACTTAAATAATAAGTAGCACCAAAATTCGCCGTTAACCTCGGCACAAAAAGCGCTAACTCATCATCATCAATGTTCCGATTACCTTGGTGGTTATAAGTTAGATTAGTAAAAACGGTCCAGTCTTTTGAGCGATACTGGAAATCAAATTCAGCCCCATAACGATCAAATGACTCACCATTAAAATGATTAATAACACCGCCGACACGATTACGTTGAATGGAATCTTTTGCCCTAAGATAATAAAGATTAGCCACAAAAAGTTTACGTAAAGTGGTAAATGTATAGGCCAAATCTAGCGAGTGTACTGTTTCCGCGACCAAATCGGCTGCAGACGATACCAAGCCTGAAGAATTCGCTTCTAGTTGAAGAAAGTTAGGTGAATTAAATCCGACAGAATAAAGTAACTTAAGCGAACTTCGATTATCAATTTTATAAATACCCGACAGCCTGGGCATAATATCTGAGCCACTTTTTTCATTGTCTACATATCGAGCACCTAAAAGAAAACGCCAATTTGACAGGATGTAATCGACTTGAGCATAAACCGAGGATTCAACCAAATCAGCCTCAGGATAAATTGGGGCTACAAGCTTGTCAGTTTCTTCACTATACACGCCATAGCTTGCTGTCTCTCGTTTTTCATATTCAGCCCCAAAGAAAAACTTTAATTGTTTTTTCCAAGCATAACTAAGATTAACACCACTTCGCCAACGATAGTTATCATGACCGGAATTATCGACCTTAGTATAACCGTCCTTTACTCCTCCCAAAAAATTATCCGCATATAGAGAAGGATAATATCGATTATAATCGCTAAATAGCTTTATTTCTGTGTTCTCAAGATACCAAGTATAATCGGCCCCCAGTAAATAGCCTTCTGAGTCAAAATAACCAGGATTTATCGCACTGGCTGGACCACTTAGACTTTCAACAGTGGATTTAAAGCCCTGCAATATTAAGTGTAGATTGGTATTCGAATATTGAGCCAAAAAAGAACGGGTACTTTCTGAATTGGTCGCTGAACGGGAAGCTGGAGTATTTGCAGGGAAATTAGGAGGGATGGACATATTTTCATAATCCCCAGTGTAACCATTGTCATTTTGTTTTTCAAAGGCCAATGAAATATGACTAGAATCATCAATCGCATAAGAAAGATAACCACTTCCCCTTAGTAATTTATTCGATCCACCACTAATAGCGAGCGTATTACCGGTATCCTTACGGGTAATAACTTTAATGACTCCTGCAGATGCATTAGTACCATAATATACTGCTCCAGGCCCACGAATTACTTCAATATGTTCAATCGCTTCTATAGGGATACCAAGGGTTGGAAAATCCGAATGCGAGGACATCCAATAGGGGATATCATCGATTAAAAATAGAACTTTTTGGTTAAAGGTCTCTACCAATCCTCTAATCATAACGGGTTGGTTACCTAGCGTAGAATTAGGCATGACAATACCAGGAATAAAAGAAAGCATATCCTTAAAGGAATTAATTCCCATTTTATTTAAATCTTCAGGAGTATATCGAGAAACAACAGCTGGTGTACCAGGAATATTTTCTTCTTGGTGAGAGGCAATAGAGACATTGTAATTGTGCAATTCGGTCAGTGAAAAATCAAAAAAATCAGCTTCTTCAGGTGCTGCAAACGCGGCATACATTGGTGCTAAGACGGTTAAAAATATAAAGATAAGGTAGAATAAGATTTTTCGAATTTTATTTTCTAGCGGAGAAATCATAGGTCTTAATTTTATTGTATTCCATTTTTATTTTTTGTTTATACCCAAATCACCTGGAAAACTATTTTTCCTAATTTCAATTTAGCAGCTTTATTTAATTCAGCAAGTTTTAAAGGGGAAGAGTCCTCTAAATATTAGATTAAAAATAAACAGGTTTAATTGAAAAAGTAAGCCAACTGCATTGCTTGACAAAACACTTCTATAAACTAAGCTTATTAAACTATTCCTTCTCCTATCAAAAAAAAACATAGGGCAAATGCTTGGTTTCTTATGCAGCCAAAATCACTTCATTTTCTATCTCCCAATATTATATCAAGCTTTATTAGCCTACTATTTCTGATAATTTTTTTAATCCTAAGTCACAATATAAAAGCTCAAAAACTGAGTACTGAAGACAAAATTAAAGCATCTTATATTTATAATTTTATTCGCTTTATTAATTGGCCAATGGAAAATAATCAAAAAGTATCTAAAGTGATCAACGTCTGTAGTTTTAGTTCTTCTAATCACTTTTTTAAAGCCTTTGGTCCAGTAACCGGAAAACAAGTTAGAGGACGTAAAATTATTCTGCATAAAATTACCAATCCCAAACAGGTCGCTCACTGTGATTTACTTTATATTGATAAAGGGAAAAAAAGTAACCTCGGTGAAATTCTCCCCCTTATTAACAAGTACTCAATTTTATCAGTCAGCGATATTAATAACTTTTGCAATCAAGGAGGAATGATTTGTTTAGTCAAATCAAAAGGTCGAATCGGAGTCCAAATCAATTTAAAAGTCGCACGTACGGCGGGTTTTAATATTAGTTCCAATTTACTAGAAGTAGCAACCATAGTGAGCAGCCAATGATATTAAATCGGCGCTTTTCAATCAGTGACAAATTAATATTAATGATCACTGGTTCAACTGTAATCACCTTATTACTCGCTATTTCTACTATTTTATATTTCAATATTCAAACGATTAAAGATAGAGCCGTAGAAAACATTACCGTATTAGGCGATGTTATTGCTGAAAGAAGTACCGCCGCTTTAGCTTTTATGGATAGTAAACAAGCTGAAAGAAATTTAAAAGCACTTAGAAATATGCAATATATCGAACTCGCCTGCTTGTATGATTTTGAATTTAATATTGTTGCCGAATATAAAGAACCAAATGAAAATAAGGATCATAAACTATTTTGTCTTGAGTCAATCAGCAAAGATTTAAACGAAGGGCTCTATGATGGAGAACATTTGCTATGGGGTAGAGAGATCTTTCTCGATAATTCAATCATTGGTTATATATATATCGTTACCGATGACTCTTTTGTCTTTGAAGAATTCTATAACGGTATCCTTCAATATCTGTTAGTCATTTTAGTCACTATCGTCTTTAGCTATTTTATTGCTAAACATATCCAAAAATTTCTTTCTCAACCCATCGTTGAGTTACAATACACCGCAAAAAAAATCGCTTTGGAAAAAGATTTTTCAATTCGTGCAGATAAAAATAATAATGACGAATTGGGTGACTTAATTGACGCGTTTAATAGCATGTTACATCAAACCGAAGAATATGAAAAAACCCTTATTATCCAGAAACGGCAATTAGAGACACAACAAGAACATCTAGAATCAATGGTTAAACAACGGACCCAAAAACTACAAGAACTCAATAATGAATTAATGGAAACCTTGGCGCGTGTCGAAAACATGCAAGGGCAACTCATTGAATCCGAAAAAATGGCCTCTCTGGGAGGTTTGGTTGCAGGAGTTGCCCATGAAGTTAATACCCCCATCGGAGTTTGTCTGACGGCCTCCTCTTACCTGATCAAACAATTTAATGTTATCAAAACGAAATATCACCATGAAATAATGAGTAAAGACGATTTTGAAGAGTTTTTAGAAACCGTTAATGATAGCTCCGAAATAATCTTAAATAACATACAACGAGCCGCAGAGATTATTCGTAATTTCAAAAAAGTCGCCGTCGACCAAAGTATCGAAGAAAGTCGCTGTTTTAATGTAAAAGATTACTTATTTGAAATCATTAAATCTCTGCATCCCAAATTAAAACACCATGAGCACCAAATCGATATTAATGCCGATAATAAATTAGCCATTAGCAGCTACCCTGGCTCATTTTATCAAATATTTTCAAATCTTATTTTAAATAGTATTATCCACGGCTTTGATTTAAACCAAAAAGGCATAATATCAATTTCTGTAATAACTCTAGACAAAAAAATGATGATCGAATACCAAGATAATGGTATTGGTATGCCACCAGATATTTTAAATAATGTTTTTGAGCCCTTTTTCACCACCAAACGTAACCAAGGAGGATCCGGCCTTGGCGCTCATATTGTTTACAATATTATTACTCAACAATTACACGGAAAAATAAGTTGTGAAAGCACTCTGGGCTCCGGTGTAACATTTAAGATTGAATTACCAATTACGGAATGTCAGGAAAGCTAAATTCTCCTTATATTACGATCTTTTATTTCATCATTTGACTAACAGACCAGATCTGACTAGACTAAATTTTAACTCCAGCCCAAAAAACTGAGGCCTAACCATGCATATCACCAATATTTCTGATGCAAAAGCAACACTTTCACATTTGATAAAAATCGTTCAGGAAAGTAATGAACCCATTATTATTGGTAAAGCAGGAAAACCTGTAGCAATACTATCCGCCTATAAAAGTGATACCTCACCAAGAGTTTTAGGAGGTAGCTGGGAGGGCAAAGTAACCATGAGTGATGATTTCAACAATACCGAAGATGAGCTAATTAATAGTTTTTATGATTCTTCTTTATTCCCTAAATAAATTATGAACTTACTACTTGATACCCATATTTTAATCTGGGCTTTGGAAAATAATCCATTACTTTCCTCAAAAGCACGGGATGCAATCATCGAAGGTAATAATATCATTTTTGTTAGCACAGTCTCGGTATGGGAAATAAGTATTAAAAAAGCAATGGGCAAACTACAAGTACCCGATAATTTATATATAATTTACGGGGATCTGAATGATTTTATCACTCAATTGCTCAATTCTTTTGGCCCTATTAATGACCAGGCCATATTCTAAATCCATTTCCTTGATAAGTTTAGTCAAACCACGAAGGGATTGTTTTTTAGTCGATGAACCTAACTTTATTTCAATGGGTATGGTGCCAAAACTTCCTTCGACAATTAAATCCACTTCAGATTTATCGATGGTACGATAATAGCTAAACTCCATTTGGGTAGCCATAGTGGCCTGAAAACCACGAATAATTTCTTCGGTAACAAAACTCTCAAACGAATAACCAGCAACGGGATGAATGAGTAAATCATCAAGGCTTTTGATTTTTAACAAGTAATGCAATACACCTTGATCACGAAAAAAACCTTTTTTGGCTTTTTGTACTTTTTTTATCGTATTATTTTCAAATGGATTTAAATTTCGCCAAATAAATGTTTGGTGGATAATATCCAGATAATCTTTGATAGTTGAGACACTGACTTCCAACGACCGAGCCATATCGCTCATATTTAATTGATGGCCTGAAAATTGAGCTAGTAGGGTAAGAAAACGTCGAAAATTATGAATATTCAACTTGGGAAATAATCCCCTGATATCACGGACAATATAACTTTGAATATAGTTTTCCATCCAGATCGTATAGAATTCATTATTTTCTTCACTTTCAATCAACGGCTCTGGAAATCCACCTTTGTACCAGACATTCATGCACTGCGGCAAGGATAATAAGGGGCTTAAATCAGTTAAGTTTTTGGAAGAAAGAGAAGACTGAAGCAAGTAATCATAAAGTTCGGATTGTCCCTTTTCATAATACTCTGTACTTTTAAATGGCCACATTTCAATACTGGCTATTCGTCCGGCCAAACTTTCAGTGAGACCTTTAACAATATCAGGAGAGCTGGAGCCAGTAATGAGAAAACGTCCCTTATTCTTTCTGTCAGAATCAATCACACCTCTCAGTATTTTAAATAAGTCAGGATACTGCTGCGCTTCATCAATGATAATATGTTCACTATTAAATGAAAAAAAAGCCACTGGATCATCGGTAATCAACTGATAATCATCGGGTTGCTCTAAATCATAATATTTCCACTCGGGTTTTAACTGTTTCACTAGAGTAGACTTGCCACACTGACGAGCACCAATCACTGCAACCACTGGAAACATATCCAATAGCTTTTCAATTTTATTTGATAGATTTCGATTTTTATCCATGATATTTACAGGATACTCGTAAATTATTGGTGTATCAAGAATTGTTGAGTAATTATCTAGTTCATATACATATTTTTCTGCATGCTCTTGACGATATTGCCCAGTTTCTTCAAGGATTTTTTTTTTAAAATCCATGTGCATGATCTTGTTGTGCCTTCTGCTTGCTATGGCATTTTTCATAAACAAATTCAGGATCGAGATCGGCACCAGAACTCCATTCAATAGTATCAAAAGAAACTCGTACATTCTTAAATTCACCGGGCTCTTTTAATTTTTAAAAAACTCCCATGTCTAGAAATGGTTTCATATCTAGAACACCACATTCACCATTATCAAATTCAATAATAAGTTCGTAGTTATTGTTAGCTGTTACTGTTTTTACCGATGGATACACAACTTAAATCCTCTTTCATTGTAAGGGCTGGATTTTAAAAGGCTCTTCACTGTTCATTACGAAATACCAATCAGCCATTAATTCTTCTTGATGGAGTTCAGCTGATGCTAAAACCAATTTAGATTGTTTTTTTTGAAGTATTTCACATATTCGAATATCAACTTGTTGCCTTGTATTCAGAGTAATAGACGTGAAAACGCGGAGGTGGATGCTCACTCGGTGCATAATACGTTCAAATAATAATTCCATAAGAGATTGAAATTATAGGCATAGCTAATTTCTCTTATCTTTACTCACCAATACTGCAGCATATTATAATTCTAAGGAAGCTTAAGATAGTTAAATGCATCTCCTCTTTCATACCCGCTGCTTTAAAAAAAATTACCAGCAAGCCTATAACACATAAAACAAGGCCGCAGGAATAACCACCAAACTCGCCATATTTCCCAGCATAACAATTGAGGCAACTTTACTCGGCTCCTGCTTATACTTTTCAGCTACCATAAAATTGAGTACTGCAGGTGGCAAAACAGCATAAATAACTAATAGGCCATATTGTAGATCTGGTAATGCTAAAAAAGGACTGATTGCAACTAATACAATTAGTCCGGTCAATGGACATACAATGGCTCCAATAATTCCTATTCGCCAATCTTTTAAATCTACCGCTGTTAAGCGAACACCTAAGGAAAATAACATTAAAGGAATGGCCACCTCCCCTAACATTTCTATTGCGACTGCGACCATCTCTGGCATCACTAAACCACTCATACTGAAACCTAAACCAGCGATAGTAGCCAATACCATGGGAATTTTTAAGATTTGAATAATAGCCGTGCGTGGATCCAGCATTTTCATGCCGATACTGAAATGTAAGGTGTTTTCTACAATAAACAAGATCACCGCTGCTGGCAGGGCTTTTTCGCCAAAGGCAAATAAGGCTAAAGGTAAACCCATATTTCCTGAATTCGAAAACATCATGGGAGGGACAAAAGTTTTGAAATCGTATTTCAACAATTTAGCCACTGGCCAGGCTAACAATCCCGAACCAAGAATAATTATAGTTGCAGCAATACCCAATTCTGAAAATTCTTGCAGATGAAAATCTTTGCCGGATAGTACGTGAAAAATTAACGCCGGAACAAAAATATCCAGGTTAATCTGATTGGCTCCGGCCATATCTGGCTCATGCTTACGCGCATAAAAAAAACCAACCGCAACTATGGCAAAAATAGGGAAAACAATACTCAGAATTTGTTGAAACATAAACTATCCTTATTTATTGTTGTACAAGTCAGAAGCCCAAAAATACAATGGAAAATGGAAAATGGAAAATGGAAAATGGAAAATGGAAAATTATAATATTAACCCCTGACCCATTAGGTCCTATAACTTTTTATTTTGCCTTGTTTTCCACTTCTTAATTCACCTCGATTTCCAAAAGCTAGGGGTCGGAGTCAATTGAAACCGGTGGCAGTTTAAAGAAATTCGAGAATATTATCTGCCTGAGTTTAACTTAGATGCCGTGGTTACTTGACTCCGACCCCGGATACTTCCGATTCTCACTTTTTCTTTATTACTCTCTAATAATCACTACCAATTCTTTCGGCCCATGTACCCCATAGGCTAATACTTGCTCAATATCTGCTGTTTTTGATGGGCCTGAAATTAACAAAGCATTAGTCGGCATATCATCCGCCCATTGTTGTTCTTGAACCGCCTGGGCAAAGGTATCATATAGATTAGCTGCATCTAATACGGCAATATGAATCGGTGGTACTAAAGAGATCAAGCGGGGTTCTTGAATAGTCGGCCAAAGCATTAAACTACCGGTTTCGGCAATCGCTCCTTTGGTAGTGGTTAAACCTGCGGTGACATCTTGGAAAAAATCACCTTTCCAAGTTTCCATGCTTTGTTCATATTCCAGTAATTCAATTGCGTCGGACGAATTAGCCACAACCTCTTTGCCAACTTCGGTAGTTTGAGACATGAGTAATCGGAGTACGTTTTTCTGCTCTAAAATCTTTGTTAATGTGGCTAACCAATCAGCCTTAGTGGTGCGGTGAACCTCTGCATGTACGGCTTGAATAACTTGGCTAAATTTCTCAATTTTTTGCGCTTGTGTCCAGTCATATTTCGGTACAAATAAGGGCACTTCACCACTACTGGGTACGGCACTGTGATTGAGTCGTTTTAAAATATTTTCGCGGGCACTATTCATGATCATATCCCTCACTGGCAACCATTTCATGTAAACTTTTCGGTGCAGGCTTGGGAGCACTGCGATATCGTGTCCAGGGCCCTAGCCAACCAGGCGCCAAAAAGCGCAAACGAGTGGCCAGACTCAAAAACAACCGATACACTGATGGGCTTGAATACAACCACTGCCAAGCGTTCCAAATAAAGCTTTCTTTACTTTTTCGTAAACTGCCTTGCCCTCTTAAACCAACCACACCATGCTTACCTTCTACCGCTTCTGAGCGCAGCCGATTAATGAGTTTGGGCAATGGAATTCGAACCGGACAAACTTCAGCACAGGCCCCACACATGGTACAGGCCGACGTTAAAGTCCCAATTTTATCTAAGCCTGAAAGTTGGGGCTCTAATACGGTTCCAATTGGTCCGGGATAAACCGTACCATAGGCATGACCACCGACCTGAACATACACTGGACAATGATTCATACAAGCCCCGCAACGGATACAACGCAAGGTTTCTAATAATTCTTCGTCCATACGCACATGGGAACGGCCATTATCCAAAAGAATTAAATGAACCTCTTTTGGACCATCTTTTTCACCTTCTTTGCGTGGTGAAGAAATCATATTAAAATAAGTCGTGATTAACTGCCCGGTTGCAGAACGCGCCAAAATACTCACCAGTGGTGGAACATCGGATAACTTTTCCACCACTTTTTCAATACCTGTAATGGCAATATGTAAGGGCGGAACGGTGCTACACATACGTCCATTGCCCTCATTTTCCACTAAACATAGGGTACCGGTCTCGGCCACCATAAAATTCACTCCGGTTATCCCAGCGTCCGCTTGTTCAAATCGCTCACGCATAATCTGTCGAGCCGATAAGGTTAGTTCATCCACATCTTCTGTATACGGTATATGAGGAAATTTTTCATGAAATAAACGCGCTATTTCTTTACGATTTTTATGCACTGCCGGCATAACAATATGGGAAGGCGCTTCACCGGCCAACTGAATAATAAACTCACCTAGATCAGATTCCGTAACCGTAATACCTTTCTCTTCCAGGAAGTGGTTCATTTCCACTTCCTCACTAACCATCGACTTACCTTTGACTACGGTTTTGGCATTGTGGCTATTTAAGATCTCCAAAGCTATCGTATTGGCTTGCTCGCCATTTTCAGCCCAATGGACATGAATTCCATTTTCAGTTAATTTGGCTTCTAATTGTTCCAATAATTGCGGTAATTTTAACAAGGCATTAGCACGAATGAGGCGATCTTGTGACCGTAATTCTTGTAATTCATTATCATCAGCAAAAGCCATAGCCCGTTTTCCCATTAAACCAGACATGGCATGACGGAAATTTTTTCGGACCTGATCATTATCTAATGCATTATGGATACGTTGCTCGAATTGAACGAATTGTTGATTGGGGTTATTCACCAGTACGCTCCTGTAAAAACTGGGCAAGATGCATTATACGTTGAGATTGACCTTGCTTTTCAAGTGCACCACCAATATTCATTAAGCAACCACAATCTTGGCTAATTAAAATTTCAGCCCCGGTGTCGGTAATCGCTTTGGATTTATCAGCAACCATCGCTCCGGAAATATCGGCTTGTTTAATCGAAAAAGTGCCACCAAAGCCACAACATTCCGCCTTGTTCTTTTGTTCCAAGACTTCCACATTATCAAGTTGGGCAACCAAAGATTCGATTTTATCGGCTACCCCCATTTCTCGACGTGCGGAACAAGAAGTATGAATGGCAACTTTAACGGGTTTTCCCAGATCATCTAACTTAAGATTAAGAACATCCACCAAAAACTCACTCAATTCAAACACCCTTGCAGCAACCTGCTTAGCCTGTTCTTCATCCGCTTCTCCAGCAAAGAGTTCAGGCCAATGATGTTTGAGCATGCCACCACAAGAGCCTGAAGGCACCACAATGGGAATGTTTTTCGGGAAGCAAGCTAATTGACTACGAGCCACATTTAAAGCTTCCTGACGATAACCAGAATTGAAAGCCGGTTGCCCACAGCAAGATTGCTGCTTGGGAAAGATAACATTTACTCCCGCCGCCTTAATTAGCTCCATAGCGGCCATACCTGCTTTCGGATAAAGAAGATCGACCAAACAAGTACCGTAAAAATAAATATTATCAGGGACTTTCATTTTTAAACACCATTTTTAATTAAAGAAACTTTACGTAATGAGCGTTCCTTGCGCGCTTGTTCCTGATCAATATGTTGCAGGCTTTCCTCTACAAACACCATATGATCTTGTGCAGCTGATCGTGCTCTATCAGGCGCTCCATCTACTACCGCTTGCATTAAGTTCTCATGCTGTTTGGACAAGGGCTCGAAAACTCGAGGAATTGAATACAATTGCTCCAAGTTATGCTCAATACTACTTTGTAATAAAACAAACAAACCACGCATCAGATGCAACAATACCGGATTATGTGAGGCTTCCGTAATCGACAAATGAAAGGCAGCATCCGCACGAGCTTCGACCATTGGGTCACTACCTTCAACATGGGCCGCAATCATTTCATCAAAGCGCTGCTTAATTAAAGCGCGATCATCATCCGTTGCCCGTAAAGCCGCATAATAAGCTGCCATGCCATCCAAAGCATGACGAACTTCCAATACATCATAACGAGACTCTGGTTGTTCTTGTAATAAAGCGATCAAAGGTTCAACCATGCCGTCATTTAATGATTCATTTACATAAGTACCTCCACCACGACGCGTTGCCAATAGACCTTTGCAAGTCAGTTTTTGAATGGCTTCGCGCAAAGATGGTCGGGAGACTCCCAGACGCTCAGCTAGTTGTCGTTCAGCTGGTAATTTTTCTCCGGGTTGTAATGAACCATCTGCAATCATTTCTTGCAATTGAATCGCTATTTGATCCGATAAACGTGTTTGTTTCATGTTTTATTCCATTATTGGTCTGACCAATTGGCTATTTTTACCTTTTGGTATTACCAATTTCCTTTTTAGTTTAGTTAATTTTTACCAATTTGCAATACTTTTACACTTTTAATTGCACTATTTTTAATTTTAATATTGGAGAATATTTCACTAAAAAGCCTATCCAATAAAAATAAATATATTGAATTCAATGCTTTACAATAATTATTTATAAAAAGTAGCCTAATAATAGAAAAAATAATTTTTCTTGACTTTTAAAAAAATTAGTGCAGAATACAATTTAGTGGTCTTACCAATATACCAATTTGCCTTTCTCATAGTATATGGTTTGATCACTAGCGGTGTCTATTGGAATCAATATTTTAAAAAAACACTATAAAAAATATTGGCTAAAGGATAGCGATAATAAACTAGAAAAATAAGTTGACTTCATCGCGAGGTTCAACCCAGGCACCCCAAAAGTGCTTAAGGGGACCACAGTAGATAGCAACTGATTTATCTAGGAAAAACATACCTAATACCTTCGGAGGAAAAGAAAGTATGAAAAAAACCTTATTGACCCTAGCAAGCGCAGCTGTTTTATCATCAGCAGTTATGGCAACCCCGGCTTTTGCAGCAAAAAAAGTCTTATTAAAGGTACCCGTTTATTTTGGAACTCACTTGACCGGATTGGGAAGTACGCCAAAATGGTTAGCAGAAAACGTTAACGCAGCCAGCAATGGTAATGTGAAAATAAAAATTTATGAGCCAGGCAAACTGATTCCACCTAAAGAAATTCTGGAAGCAGTTCATAAAGGCCAAGTCAATGCGGGTTATACCACTCCAGGCTACAATACAGGCAAACTGGGAAATAAAGCCAGTATGTTTTCTGCTGTTCCTTTTGGACCCGATGCTCCGGAATTTTTAGCTTGGATATACTATGGTGACGGCCGCAAACTCTGGCAAGAAATGTACGATAAAAAAGGCTATAACATTCATTCCATTCCATGTAGTATTATCGCTCCAGAAACATCAGGTTGGTTTTCTAAGCCTATCGACAAACCAGAAGATTTAAATGGTCTAAGAATGCGTTTCTTTGGTTTAGGCGCATTAGTTATGGAAGAATTAGGCGTTTCCACTTCTTTACTTTCATCTAAAGAAATTTTCCCAGCCTTAGAAAAAGGCGCAATTGACGCCACCGAATTTTCTATGCCTGCAATTGACAAGCTATTGGGTTTCAATAAGATTCTTAAATATAACTACTTCCCTGGTTGGCATCAGCCTGCAACAACTTTTGAGTTAATTATTAACAAAGATACTTGGAAGAAGATGTCTAAATCTCAGCAGAGTATTGTAGAAATGGGTTGTAAAGCGGCCATGTTAGATGGTTTAGCATTAGGTGAAGCCATTCAGTTCCCTGTCATGAAAGCAAATCAAGAAAAAGGAGTTGAAAATCGCTATTGGTCTGACGAAATGTTGGCCTTATTCCAAGAAAAATGGAATGGTGTTGTAGCAAAAGAATCTGCAAAAGATCCTGAATTTAAAGCGATATGGGACAATTTAAGTCAATTCCGTTCGGATTATGCTTTATGGAGCAAATGGGGATTTTTACCACGTCCTGGTACAAAGCGGATATCGGATAAATAAGGTTATCCAAAATTAACTATTTTGTCTCTGTTATTATTGTCGAGTGGTTCCGTTAAAAGACCATGCTTCCCCCTCCTCAATCTACGACATTAATGACAGAGACGAAATAGCTCCCAATTAAATTCTTGTGCCGATAAAGGAATAGCGTCACATCTATCATTTTTAACCCTGCACCCAAAGCGCATGTCAGCACCTTAATTATTGCGAACAGCTAAGTGCTATCCGTCTATTGCTGCCAGTCAACAGCAACAGGGTTTATCTGGAGGTTGTAATGTCTTCACCAGTTGACACTATGATTGTATACCATATTCCAGTGGTTAATTTTTTAAATACCATTGTGCGACGTATCTGTGAGACCACTGCTTGGCTCAATGTCGCTTTGATTGCCATCATTATCGTTCAAGTCGTTTTACGCTACGGCTTTAACAATGGCCAAGTACCATTAGAAGAATTAATGTGGCATTTCTATGCGGTAGCCTTTATGTTTGGCATCGCTTATTCCATTACCAACGACTCTCATATCCGTGTCGACCTGGTACATATGAAACTTCCCCGAAGAGTCCAACACGGCGTAGAAATTCTCGGTATTTTAGTTCTCCTCATGCCATTTTTATGGATTTTATTTGATCATAGCTTGGATTGGGCCATCAGTGCCTATGAAGTCGGTGAAGGCTCCACCAGTCCCCAAGGTCTTTCCCATCGTTGGATAATCAAATCAGTTATTCCTATTACCTGCGTTTTAATTTTTATGGCCGCCTTGGCACGTCTGATTCAAGAAACCATGCTGTTTATTATTAATGGTAAAGAGCCAGAAGAATTAGAACCCGGCAAAGTTTCCATGATCCGCCATTTGATCCAGCCTCAAGCTATTGAAGTTGAAACACCTAAAGACCCATCAGAGCAGGAGTAGAACATGTTTGAGAGTCCCGAAAATATTTTAGTGATCCTGATGTTTGGTTCATTTATCCTGCTTTTGTTTACTGGCTTTCCCGTCGCCTGGGTATTAGCTGGTGTTGGTATCGCCTTTGCTGGTATCGCCTATTTAACTGACCAGTACTGGGAAACTGCGACTGGCCTTGACTACAATTCACTCGGCCTAGTTGTTGGTCGAATTTTTAGCATTATGGATAATTGGGTCTTAGTCGCCCTGCCCATGTTTATTTTTATGGGCCTAATGCTAGATAAATCTGGCGTTGCCGAACGCATGATGATGTCTACCCAAAAACTCTTTGGGAAGGTACGTGGTGGATTAGCCATTACCGTTACGCTAATTGGAATAATTCTCGCGGCCTCTACCGGCATTATCGGAGCCTCGGTGGTTTTATTGGGCGTGATGTCCTTGCCCATTATGCTCAAACAAAAATACAATAAATCTCTTGCACTAGGAACGATTGCCTCAGCAGGTTGTTTGGGAATATTAATTCCCCCCTCCATTATGTTAGTAATAATGGGTGACCAATTAGGTATTTCAGTGGGCGATCTATTTATGGCGGCGGTTTTTCCCGGCATGATCTTAGGTACGCTATACCTCATTTATATCCTGGTCTATGGCTTAATGAATCCAGGAGATACCCCTTTGGCTAAAAATGCAGGCGAACTGCAATTAAAAGATGTGGCACAGGTGATGTTAGACATTATTCCACCTGCCTTACTCATTTTAGCCGTTCTGGGCTCTATCTTTGCAGGAATTGCGACGGTAACGGAAGCATCCGGTATCGGAGCACTTGGTGCTACTTTGTTAGCGATAAGTTTTCGCCGACTTAATTTTGCCGTGTTAAAAGAAGTGGTGATTAACACCATGAATACCTCTGCTTATATTTTTGCTATATTTGTAGGAGCAACAATTTTTGCATTGGTATTACGTGAATTAGGCGGGGATGAGTTGATTGAGTCTACCCTAACCGGTTTAAATATGGGCCCTTACCAATTAATCCTATTTGTCTTGGCCGTTATCTTTTTATTGGGATTTTTCCTTGACTGGATTGAAATTAGCTTAATTATCTTACCTTTATTAGGCCCTGTTATTGGTGCTTTGGATTTAAATATCAATGGTTATGGAGTAGTCGATAATCCAGAATTGGTTTGGTTTGCCTTATTAGTGGCAGTAACCCTACAAACATCCTTTTTGACACCTCCGGTTGGTTTTGCTCTCTTTTACCTAAAAGGTGTATGTCCTAAAGGCATTCAATTAATGGATATCTACAAAGGTGTTATTCCTTTTATTATTCTACAATTAGTGGGCCTAACCATATTATTCCTATTCCCTTCAATTGCCACCTGGTTACCAGCCATCGCTTACGGGAAATAAAGACATGTTAGATAAACACGCCAGTCTTAAAAGCCGCTTGGAAAACTTTTTGCCTCGCGAGCGGATAATAGACGATCCTTTACGCACTCTAGCTTATGCCACGGATGCCAGCTTTTATCGTTTGATTCCTAAAATTGTGGTCAAATTAGTCGATGAAAATGAGGTCAGTCGCTTATTGTATTATGCCAGTCAGTTGAATGTTGCCGTAACCTTCCGGGCTGCCGGTACCAGCTTATCTGGGCAAGCAATTAGTGACTCCGTACTCGCCATGTTAGAAGGTAATGCCTGGCGAGACTATGAAATTACCCCCGATGGCAAGTTCATTCGTCTTCAACCCGGTATTATTGGAGCCCAGGCTAATGCTTATCTAGCACCTATACAACGAAAAATTGGTCCTGATCCAGCTTCAATTGCTACTGCCAAAATCGGTGGTATTGCCGCCAATAACGCTTCAGGTATGTGTTGTGGTGTAGCTCAAAACAGCTATCAAACCCTGCAAAACATGCGCATCATATTTGCGGATGGTACGGTTTTGGATACGGCTGATGAAGCCAGCCGTAATGCTTTTGAAAGTTCTCATGGTAAATTATTGACCAAGCTTAATCAGTTGGCTAAAGATACCCGAGAAAATCAACCATTAACCGATCGGATCCGGCATAAATATCAAATCAAAAATACCACGGGATATAGTTTAAATGCCCTAATTGACTTTGCCAATCCCTATGAGATTTTACAGCATCTCATGATTGGCTCGGAAGGAACGTTGGGATTTATCGCGGAAATTACCTATAAAACCGTTCCAGACTACCCGGATAAAGCAAGCGCATTAATTTTATTCGAAGATATTTATACGGCTTGTCAGGCGGTAAAGAGTCTAAAATCCAGTCCCGTTGATGCCGTAGAACTCATGGATAGAGCATCACTACGGGCAGTAGAAGATAAAAATGAAGTACTGAAATCACTCCCTGATACGGCAGCTGCCCTATTGGTCGAAACTCGAGCCAGTTCTCAGGAGATCCTTAACCATCAAATTGAACAAATTTTAGCGATTTTAAAACCAACCAAAACCATTGGTGAACCAGAATTTACAACCATAGCCAGTGAATACGGTAAATTATGGAATATTCGTAAAGGTATGTTCCCTTCAGTAGGCAAAATTCGTACCGTAGGTACAACTGTGATTATCGAAGATATAGCCTTTCCTCTCGATAAATTGGCTGATGCAACCGTTGATTTACAACACCTATTTACCAAACATGGCTATCATGAAGCCATTATTTTTGGACATGCTTTAGAAGGTAATTTGCATTTTGTCATTACCCAAAACTTTTCAACACCTGCAGAAATTGTTCGATATCACGATTTTACCCAAGAAGTGTGTGAGCTTGTGGTGGAAAAATACGATGGCTCCTTAAAAGCTGAACATAGTACCGGTCGTAATATGGCTCCCTTTGTTGAGTTGGAGTGGGGTAAAGAAGCGTATGCAATGATGGAACAAATTAAGGATATTTTCGATCCGCATCATATTCTTAATCCTGGAGTAATCCTCAATAACGACCCCAATATCCATATTAAAAACCTAAAACCCATGCCGATCGCCAATGATTTGATCGATCGCTGTATCGAGTGTGGATTTTGTGAGCCCATATGTCCGTCACGTAATTTAAGTCTAACCCCACGCCAGCGAATCGTCATTTTACGAGAAATGGCGCGACTGGAAAAAATACCTCAGGCTGCTCAACAATTAAATCGACTGCAAGAAGATTTCGAATGGTATGGCAATTCAACATGTGCTGTTGACGGACTATGTGCCACCAAATGTCCGGTAGGAATTGATACCGGACAAATGATTAAATTAATTCGCGGCAAACAAAATAGCCAAGGCAGTATTAAAGTTGCCAATTGGATTGACAATCATATGGATAGTGTTACCTCCATTACCCGAACCGGTCTCAAGTCAGCCCATTTACTCAGTAAACTAACCGGACCAACCGTTTTAGAAAAAACCACACAGGGTATCAATAAGCTCAGCGGTGGACGTATTCCAGCTTGGCATCGCTATATTCCGCGAGCAGCTAAAGCCATTAATCCCATCAAGCCTGCTAAACAACAACTGCCTAAAAAGGTCATCTATTTTCCCAGTTGTGCAAGTCGCAGCATGGGGCCTGCCAGTTGCGATAGTGAAAATCGCAACCTAAACGAAGTCATGCAATCTTTATTTGATAAAGCAGGTTATGGCGTCATTGTTCCTTCTCAAGTTAACGATTTATGCTGCGGTCTTCCATTTGCTAGTAAAGGTTTGCAGGAAAGCGCTCAACATTCCCTGGCGCAGCTAGAAGAAAGTCTATGGGATTTGTCGCAACACGGTGAAATCGCGATTGTTTGTGATACCAGTCCCTGTACGGCGCGGATGAAGGAACATTTTAGTCATCCGTTGGAAACTTATGAACCGGTGGAGTTTATCTTAAAACATCTCTTACCCAACCTAGCGCTCAATAAACAAGTCAATAAAATTGCTTTACACATCACCTGTAGCGCTCGAAAAATGGAATTAGATGATGATTTTATCAATTTAGCAAAACGTTGTGCTAAAGAAGTATTTATGCCCGAAGAACAAGGTTGCTGTGGTTTTGCCGGTGACAAAGGTTTTGTGGTTCCAGAATTGAATCATAGTGCCTTATCACGTCTCAAACAACAAATACCCAGTGATTGCTATGAAGGTTATTCCAATAGTCGTTCCTGTGAAATTGGCCTATCCAAGCATAGTGGTATTCATTACCGTTCCATCGCTTATCTAGTGGATAAATGTTTTAGTTCCCAGACGGGCAGTTCCCAGACGGGCAGTTCTCAGACGAGCAGTTCCCCTGCGGACAGTCCCCCTAGATAAACACTGGCGGGTAGCCCCCAAAATAGCCCCAATAGCCTGTTGCCGCAGGCTATCACCAGAAGGGTTTATTGATACTAAATAATGGCTAAAGGAATGGCGAGATAGTTCAGGTTCAACTGACAAATTTAGAGTTAATCCCTCTTGGTAACAAAAAAAATAATTACGCGCAAAAAATACCAAAGGATAAGATGTCATGTTCAATTTTTTAACCATCAGAAATAAATTAATTTTAGCCGTTGTCATTGCCATTATTGGATTCACCGTTTTAGGTGGCGTATCACTACGAGTGTTAATGCAATTAGCAGATACCTCTGCCGTCGTCGAGCAATCTCAACGCACGGCAATGGTGGTTTCCAGGACTGAGACAGAAATGGTCAAACTCAGTTTACAAAAAGCTTTTTTGACCAATGAGCAACTTAAGACTTTCAAACAACATATCCAAAATACCAAGATATTAAGGCTTACAGAACTCCAGAAATCAGCACAATTAAGTAATGATCAACAATTAAGCCAATTACTCAATAAACTAGAACAAGAACTGGACACTTATATGGATGAACTTTCAAAGTGGTTGGTAGAAAAAGAAAAATTTGGCTTGGATGAGCATAGTGGTTTATTCGCTCATTTACGCCAATCGGGTAATGAATTGGCCCAATCAATCCAAGGATTTTCCATTGCAGAACATGCCGTTGGCAAAGTATTAGGGGCAGAAAAAGAATTTCTAATGAGGCCAGACAAAAAACAAATAGATGATTTAAATCAATATGTTGACAAATTAAAAACCGTATTAACTGAAATGGATTTTATAGAAGAATATGGTCATTTAATTAATGCTTATAGCAAAGCCTTTCATCCCGCTGCAAAACAATTGCTAACACTTCAGCAATTGGAAAAATCCTTAAACACTCAAGTTCCGCTTATTGAACAAAGCGTAATAGCGACCGTCAACTTATTAGATAATGGCGTCATTCCTGCGGCGATGCAATTGGCTACTCAAGCCAATTCTCAAGCCCGATGGATCCTATTAATTACTGCTTTAGTCGCGGCGGTTATTTTAGCCGCAGTCATGACATTAGTTTGTCTTAATGTAAATAAAGGTTTGGGTGATACGGAACGCTTACTCAGCAAGTTTTCAGAAGGCGATCTCACTGTCCGAATGACGGGTTATGAACAAAACCAGGACGAGTTTGGCAAACTATCCCACGCGGTTAATCATATGGCTTCCAATTTAAGTACTCTGGTGGGCGAAACTAATTCAACCAGTGTCGAGTTAGCCGACATGTCTGAAGGCGTATCCAATACCCTTGAAAGCTTGCTATCAGGCAATCAACAAATAACCACCCAAGCTCATCAAGTAGCTTCGGCATCAGAACAAATGAGAGTTTCGGTTCAGGAAGTCGCCAATACAACTACCGAAATGAATAGTATGGCCGAAAAAACATCTCATACTAGTACCGAAAGTCTTATGGTTATGGCAAGAACCGATGAAGCAATTAAAGAAATTAGCCGAGTCGTTAACAAAGCTGCCGAAACGGTCAACTCTCTCAGCGAAAGTTCTGATAAAGTTACCGTGGTTGTCGATGTCATAGATTCTCTAGCTGCGCAAACCAACCTACTCGCATTAAATGCCGCAATTGAGGCGGCTCGGGCAGGTGAAGCCGGTCGAGGATTTGCGGTAGTTGCTGACGAAGTCCGTGGATTAGCCGCGAAAACAGTCGAAGCAACTAGCCAAATCACCGGGATATTAGAACGTGTTCAATCCGAAAGTAAAGCGGCTGTGGATGCCATGAGATTGGGTCAACGAGCTGCCGCCAATGGTACAAAACTCGGAGAACAGGCGATGACATCTGTCGGTTTGATTGAACAACAAACGACAAAAACATCACAACAAACCTTGCTAATTGCTACATCTATAGAACAAATGAATACCACTATTCACGAAATGAGTAAAAGTATCGAACGGGTTGCAATTGAAGTTGAAAACAATGAAACGGCCGCCTCAGAAATTGCAGCTACAGCAGGCAATGTAGCACATAAGGCCGATGACCTTAAGCAATTGACGGGAACATTTACTATCTGAAGTAAGTAAAAAAGTAAGTATTGAATCAAATCAATACAGGGCTATAGACAAAAGCTCAATAGCCCCTAATTAATCTCATACCAATACGAGGTCGAAAAAATCCACACGTGCTTTTAACCTAAAAAACTCAGTTGCCATCTGCTGCGGTCCTCTTAAGCACTCAATCTTAAGCGCTTAGGGGCCGCCCAGGCTGAACCTCGCTACGAAGTCAACTGAGTTTTTTAGGTTTAATTAACAGCCTTTTCATTGGCTAATGATTATTCATCAGGTGGAATTTTCTGAACATCAAGATAGCCTCGTTCGATTGCTGTTTCCACGGCATGAGCGGCATTTAATAATTCGTCATAACTCTCCCTGAGATTCCTTAAATGCCGAATTTGATCGCTAGAAGGCATAGAATTGTCTTCTTCATTCATGTTAGACAGGTCAAATACCTCTTTTACATAAGCCGCTCTAGCTTTGGCCACTAAAGTTATAATGGGATTTAAATCATTTTGTCTAAGTTCTGGAATTTCTGGATTGATAGTATTCCTATTGATTTCACGAACTTGTTTACTAATTTCTAATAAGAGTCGATTATTATTAATAATATAATTTGACATAAAATTTCTCATACTGACTTTTTTATTTACAAATAATTTTAGCACTGCTCCAAATCATTTGTACAAGCTGTTTTAGAACTTATTATCGTCATTGAGGCTACAAATAACAACTAAAAAAAATTCCCTGAATTTCAAATTAACGTTGTCAGACGACTATACCCAATCCACCTGAAAATGCATGATTCAGAGTTCAGCGAGCTATTCAAGACAAGGCGAAGACCGCCGTGAATGGCCTCACCCTTGCCAAGGTCTTCAACGCAGTATTGGATGGCTCGCTGAACTCCCGCAGGGCAAGCCGATAAGCGCATCTCTTCGGCGTTATGAAGACTCGAAATAGGCTGGCTATTACATCGCCTTCATGCCTTAAATAGATACGCTTATCGACTTGCTAAAACCTGCATTTTCAGGTGGCTTGGGTATATATATTTTGACAATTTTAAAGACTTCGATTAAAGTTTAACAAAAACCATCTAAAGTAATAATTAGACTTTGCAAAAAGTTAAATTATCAGCGACTTAATCTTTTTACAAAATAAATCCATACACCTATGCAGACTATTTAATCCTAGAAAACTCAATTGCCGAGTAGATGGCAACTGATTTTTTAGGTTTAATAACAGGGAGTCTTAAAATGTTAAAAAACATTACTTTATTTTTACTTTTTAGCCACTTAAGTATTTTTAACACCGTATGGGCCACAGAAGTTGTCGGTCCCAAAGAATGCAAGGAATGTCACGAACGTGAATTTGATGTATGGAAAACCACCCCTCATTTTAAATCGTATAAAAAAGTCCATCGAGAAAAGAAAGCCAAGGCGATAATTTCTGCCCTAGGTAAAAAATCAATGAAACGCACGCCTGAATGTGTCTTATGTCATTACACCAAAATCAAGAACAAACCAAAGGCGGGTCCATCCTGTGAGAGTTGCCATGGCTTAGCCTCGAAATGGAAAGAAATACACAATGACTTTGGAAAAAACTCAGCGGGTGAACGGATAAAAAAAGCCAAACAAGAAGATCCGGCTCACCGGGTGCAGCGACTTAAAGATGCAGAGGCAGCCGGTATGATCGCATCACGTATGGTCTATGATATTGCTTCCAGCTGTATGCGCTGCCATGGGTTAAGCAATCCAGAGTTGTCCAAAGAAACCTTAAATATCATGTTGGAAAATGATCATCCCGTGGAAAAGGATTTTGAAATTGTTAAGTACTCCCAAGGCCAAGTCCGCCATCGTTTTATTCCACCCAATGTGAATGAAAACTCCAAGCTAGAGCCCGCAGAGTTAGCACGTTTATTTATCGGGGGCCAATTAGCCAGTTATGCAGCGGCGCAATCAGTGGAAGGGAAAAGTCAACACCCTAAATTTACTGAATCACAACAACATCGTCAGCAATCTGCACAAAAGAATTTACAAAGTTTGGCAAAAAGTTTACCGGAAATCTCAGCATTTTTGAAAGAACCTAATGTTAAAAACGGTCATAAAGTTGTTGCAGCAATGAGAGGTAAAGATCTTTCTGCCGCAGTCGCGAATATGTTACCCAAAGCAGTAGACTACAAATAAAACTCCAATTAACACCATCTTTAAAGATGGTGTTAATCATAAGCTTATTAAAAAAACTGGATTTTTATATGCAAATCATAGGTGTATCTATAAAATTAAAGCATATTTGCGTTTCTATCAATATTGTTTTATTTCTCAGTATTATTCCATTATTGACTTTAGCAACAGAGCAAGCCGATAAAAAAGAGCAGCAAACAGATGGGACAGCTTCTCATCAATCCCTGTTTCTTGAAAATAAAATGCCTGCCGCCAGTACTTGCAAAGCCTGCCACCCGAAACATTATCAACAATGGTCTATTTCTCAACATGCTTATTCACAATTAAGCCCGGTTTATCATACCTTTCAGGCGGCCCTCAATCGGCTCACGAATAATACTAATGGGGATTTCTGTATTCGTTGTCATACCCCCGTAGGGATGAATATTGGTGAGCCTTTATTTATGGATAACCTCAAACGTCACCCGACCTCACAAGAAGGTATCACTTGCATTAGCTGTCATCGAGTGGATCGACGTTTGGGAAAAATTTCGGGTCGCCTTCCCATTATCCAAGGAGATATTACCCAGCCCGTTTATGGTCCTAGCGGTAATAAAAATGTTGACCTAACCCTGAAGAATCCCGATTTAAAAATTACCACAGATGCCAATGAACGGGGCCAAAAAATTCATAGTAGGGCCGAAAAATTTTCATTTCTCAGCGCGTCTGGTTTTTGTGGTACTTGTCACGATGTTACTCTCGTCAATGGTTTTCGCTTAGAGGAAGCCTTTAGTGAGTATAAAAGTTCACCAGCAGCTAAAAGAGGCGAAAGTTGCCAGGATTGTCATATGGGCAAAACACCAGGCATAGCGTCTGGATATGCCACTGGACCTGCAGCCACCGTTAAAGGCTATAATACTCCGGATCGTAAACTGACCGATCATCGTTTTGTCGGTCCTGACTACTCTGTGATTCATCCCGGTTTATTTCCCCATAATCCTGAACTCGTGGAATTTGTTGGTGGCATCGAAAATATGCGGGAATGGTTAAGTTTTGATTATCAAGCTGGTTGGGGTTCAGATGAATTTGAAGAAAAAATAGAAGCTGGCGATATAGAAGTCAAGTTTCCTGAAATATGGGATGACCCTGATTATCGTATCGAAGCCTGGGAATTGATTCAAAGCCAATTGGAACGGCTTGATGAAATGGCTGAAGCACGAAAAAAACTCCTTCAATTGGCTTATTTAATGGATGATCCGGTGTTGCTGCAAGCAACAAATAAAGGTATAAAATTTAAAGTTCCGGTTCGCAATGGCACAGATGGTCATAATGTACCAACCGGATTCACTGGTGAACGCCTGGTGTGGTTAGAGGTAGAAGTTATCGATGCAGATGGCCAAACTATTTTTCAGTCCGGCGATCTCGATCCAAATGGCGATGTCCGCGATCTCCATTCTTTATATGTGCATAATGGTGAGCTAGAATTAGACCAACAACTCTTTAGCCTACAATCAAAATTTGTTACCCGCAATATTCGAGGCGGTGAACGTGAACAAATCTTATCAGTGAATTATTCTCCCGATCCTCTCCCCTTCCTTAGACCTGATATTCGTCCAACCATTCTAACTGGACGTATATTAGGTGCACGAATCCATAAAAAATCTATCGAGCCCAAGGGCTTGCGCTGGGCTGACTATCATATAGAGCCCGACAAACTGACAGGAAAACCTCCCTATAAGGCAAGTATTCAGCTAAAAGCTGCGATGATTCCGGTCAATCTGGTTGCTGAAATTTCCCCCATCGGATTTGACTATGGTATGAGTGCAAGAGATGTCGCCAATGGTGTTTTGGCGGGGCATCAGGTTTTATATAAAAAAGAGCTGATTATAAAGATCCCTAAACAAGAGGAATAAATAATGACAAGGGCTTTATTACTAAGCTTTATCCTAACCCTTACTATGTACTCGGTCTGCTTTGCTAGCTCAATCAGCCAACTCTCCGATATTCCCATTCAACCCAATTATGATGACTATAAACGTACAGCCCCATTATTTGAATTAGGTCAGCCATTTTTAGATACGGGTGATATTGATCCCGGTTTTGAGATCCCTACCGGGGCCATATGGCAGCCTCAATTTATGCTCTTCGGCGATCTGCGTACTGCTATTCAGGAATTCGATAATGGTGGTCCCAAACGCAGTGAATGGGCCAACCGCCTTAATTTATTTGGTCAACTGCGCCTTACTCCCACGGAACGCTTTTTAATTGGTTTTCGCCCCCTGGACGATAATGGTCGCTTTACTGGCAAACAATTTGAACCCACTTCAAAAACCATCAATGAGTTTAATGGACGAATAAACAGCTTTTATTTTGAAGGCGATTTTGGTGAGATTTTTCCCAACTTAGATCCCGACGATCAAAAAGCCTTAGATTGGGGTTTTGCTGTAGGACGACAACCTGTCTTAATTCAAGAAGGTATGCTAATCAATGATACTATTGATGCGATTGGAATTGTGCGCAATTCCATTACCTTGCCAGGTGTTGCCAATCTACGTATTACCGCTTTTTACGGCTGGAATGAAGTCCATCGCAATAATAATCAAGAAGATGATTCCGCCGAACTTTATGCCCTCTTTAGTGAATTTGACCTATCTTGCTGCACCATAAATCTGGATATGATTTTTGTTAATGCCGATAATGATACCGGCGATGGATATTTTCTAGGGATCAGTAGCGTGCAACGCTTGGGACATTTAAATACATCTTTTCGCGTTATGCATTCAAAAGCCAAAGAAACCGATAATTCCGCCATCAGTACCGGTAGTTTATTATTTGCAGAGACCTCCTATTCTCCGGCAGGGACCCATAATAATCTCTATCTAAATGCATTTGTGGCCATCGATCAGTTTTCCAGTGCCGCCCGAGACGAAGGAACAGGTGGGCCTTTAGGACGCACCGGTATTTTATATGCAGCCGTCGGCATGGGAAATTATGGTTCAGCCCTGGGTAATCGCACCAATGAATCCTTTGGCGCCAGTATTGGTTATCAAATGTTTTTTTCAGGAAACCGTAAACAACTTATTTTAGAACTTGGAGGTCGCGATGAACTAAGTGGCCCTGAAAGCCATGCCATAGCGGCTGGAGTCCGTTATCAACAAGCTTTTGGTAAACATACCATCGCCGTTTTAGATGGTTTTATTAGTGATTCTCATCGCCATGGCAATGGGCACGGTATTCGATTGGAATTACGCTGGAAATTTTAAGTATAAAGGTTAAACAGAGGATATGAGCGATCTAAACACTAAATTTCCTGAACGTTGGTCCAATCCTTTTGCTAAGGACATGGGGGATGAGCAGGTCGAAAATCTTCTCAAAGTATTTGCTCATATCGATGCCACACACTTTCCCACCAGCTTACCTTTAGAGGGAATTTTCCGTAATGATTGCCGGATCCGCAAGTTTAAACCCGGTGATTTAATTATTCGCGAAGGTGACTATGGTGGCAATGCCTTTTTTATTCTAGAAGGCAATGCCTGTGTCGTGCGAAAACCCAGTCTCCCGGAAAAAATGCTGGGCCGAAAAACCATCAAAAAAAGAAACTCACTATTTGCCTTAAGCCAATTATTTAAAAAATCGATTGCCGAATATCGAAGCACCAATAAAGATGACGTCAGTTATAACAATTCAGAAATGGAAACGGTTAATCTCTATGATTCCTCCTTAGCCCAGGAGGTATTTAGCGGCCCCGAAAATCCAATCACTAAAAAACCTGAGTTATCGAAAAAATATCATGCATTGACGCTTAACTCCGGAATCTGGTTAGGTGAAATTGCCGCCCTAGCCCGTAGGCCCCGCACTGCCACTGTATTTGCCGAAACCGAAGTACAGGCTATGGAAATACGCTGGCAAGGTTTACGTGACATTCGTATTTATGACGAAGTGATCAGAAATATCATTGATGACAGCTATCGTAATAATATGCTCAAAACTATATTGGCCTCATCCCCATATTTTTCTCATATCCAAGAAGATGAAAGTTTAAATGTCATTGCCCAGTTGGCCACTTTTGAAAACCACGGTAATTTCGAATGGTCGCAATCCTACAAAGATGCAACTGACGTTGGTTTTGGTTCAAGTATTGAGACAGTCATTGCCCACGAAGGAGATTATGCGGATTGTGCATTTATTGTAGCAGGAGGTTTTGGCCGGGTATCTTTGCGTTTTGGTCAAGGTCATCACACTTTGAACTACCTAAAAGCAGGAGATGTTTTTGGCCTGCCTGAACTTTTCGAGGCTTGGCAAGATAATCAATACTCGCCAGCCTTTAGAACATCTTTATCCACTCTGGGATACTTACAATTATTGCGTATTCCAGCCAAAATCATACAGACCCATGTTTTTAATAAGAAAAGCATTTCGTACCAGACTTATGATAATAAAACACTCAAAAAATTCTCGATGGCAGATAATGCTTTATTAGAATGGGCAGTTGAAAAAAGACTCATCAATGGCACGCAGGTCATGCTCATCGATCAAGATCGCTGCGTACGTTGTGATGATTGTGTCCGAGCCTGTGCTAACGGACATGATAACAACCCTCGTTTTATTCGCCATGGTAAAACCTTTGCCAATTGGATGGTCACTAATGCTTGTATGCATTGCAGTGATCCTGTCTGTATGATTGGTTGTCCGACCGGTGCAATTCACCGTATAGTCGATGGTACGGTTATTATTAATGATGATACCTGTATCGGCTGCGCCAGCTGTGCCAACTCCTGTCCTTATCATAATATTCGTATGGTTGAAATTCGTGATAAAAAAGGACAATTTATCCTAGATGATAAACAAGAACCCCGTTTAAAAGCGACTAAATGTGATCTTTGTGCTTCTCAACCCGGTGGACCGGCTTGCGTACGCGCTTGCCCTCATGATGCATTACGACGAGTCGACTTTCAAACCCAAGTTTCACTCTCATAATGGAGGATACATGCAAGAAAATAGCCGCTTAAAGCGTCTTACTATTTCCAGCCTAATATCTTTATCAGGAGTTTTATTGTTAGTATGGATCAGTCTAGAAACCATGGAAGAAAGAAATCATTTGGGACACCCCGAACTATGGAGCGGTTATAGTTTATTGGCCACCTTAATATTACTGGCCTTATTTAATATTCGCAAACGGCTTTCCATGCTTCCTCAATTAGGCAGTGCTTATCTCTGGCATCAATTACATATTGTCGGAGGTATGCTTAGTATCACCTTATATATTCTCCATGTTGACACTTGGTGGCTAGTGGCAGGTTATGAGCGTTGGCTTAGCATTAGCTTTTACCTTGCTATTGGCAGTGGAGTTTTAGGTTTTCTTATCCAAATTTATTATCCTAAACGTCTTACAGAAATCGGCCATGAACTGATTTTCGAACGTATTCCTGATGCCATTGTAGATATTCGAACTGAAGCCATGCAAGTCATTGAAGAAAATATAAAAACAACTCAATCTGAAACCTTATTGCGTTTTTATGAAGAATCATTGGATCACTATTTTCGGCGTCCACATTTTATCCCACAACATATAATAGGTAGTCAAGCCGCCGAGTTTTGGTTAAAAAAACGTTTTGCTGCGGTACGGCATTTGAGTAATGCGGATGAATTGCTGACGCTACAAAAACTGGAAGCTTTGGCTGTTAATAAAAACCGAATCGATCAGCAATATGCCTTTCAATGGGTAATGAAATTATGGCTATTTATTCATATTCCCAGTGTTATAGCCTTACTACTCTTTATTTTTTGGCATTTTTTATTGGTTAATATATACGCCCTATGAGCAATCAAAACACTAATTTTGACCAAAGTGCCTACGAACGTCCGGATTGTAAACATCGTTGCGGAAGACATCGATTTTGGCAAAAAGCCTGTTGGCAAGGACCAAATCACAAGGGGCAATGTGGTGGCACCAGCGAATGTCAACCGATTAAAAATGGAGAACGTTTTGAATGTACTCGCCCAGCCCGAGCTGGAGGGCCTTGCGATAGTCCCAATCCCGACGGTAGCTGCTCCCAACAACATCAACCATGCAAACCCAAGTTATCTATAGGATCTTGGCATAAACGATTTAATTATTTAACTATTTTAGCCACTATTACCCTTATCGTCAGCTTTGCCTTTATCGCAAATCCTTTTATCGATCAACCCGGACATGCCGGACCAATGATAAATCCTGGCCCTCTATCTGCTAAACATGAAATTTTTACCGATCAACAATCCTGTCAAAATTGTCATAATAATCACAATCAAAAACTTCTCGATTGGTTTTTATCTGCTTTTAAGCATCAGGATTTAAGTTCAGCCTGCACTGAATGTCATTTATTTGAAGGAAATCCCCTAGCCGCTCATCAAAATGAGTTTGATAATAACAATACCTATGCTCAACAACGCATTGAATGTGTACGTTGCCATACCGAACACCAGGGAAAATCGGGAAATATAACCCCAATCGACAATATTACCTGTAGCAATTGCCATAATAAAAGTTTTTCCCTCTTTGCCAATAAAAATAACCAAAACACAGCAAATCAACACACGGAATTTAACAAAAATTATCCCTATCAACAAAAGCAAAATATTTACTTCGATCACCTAAAACATATTGACCAATACTTTGTGGAAGAACAATATTTAACCAGTAAACGGGATGTGAAATTTGCTCAATTAGCGGCTCAATCATGCACCGCTTGTCATGACATTCAAAATGCGATTCGAGAGGTTAAACCCCAGCCTTATGCAAAAATTTGTATGAGCTGTCATGATAGTCAGATTATGGAAAGTCAATTAACTCTATTAAGCACCGACTTAGAAATTGCCGAACTCTCTCCAATTGCCATGAGTCTATTAGGCACAGGTGATGCGGAAGAACTCGCCGAACAAGTTATTGCCGCCATTAAAAAGGGTGAAATGAAAGGCTTGTTTAATTCCTCCAATCAACAGCAACAAATGTGGTCCGGCTTAAACCCAATTGAAGCCAAGGTAGCGGTCGAAACCTGGGCAACAGGTGAGCCTTATGTTGCAGAAATTGCTGATAAAGAAATGACTCCTTATGGCTGGTTAATTGGCGAAGATACAAATGGTGACGAGGCCATTTTCTATAAGGCCAAAGGGCATGCCGATCCCACACTAAAAGCCTGGATCGAACAGCTATTGCAAAAGGCCCAAAGTCATAAAAACCAGGACAATGAACTCATTGCCGAAGCTCTAGATTTATTGTTGGATAAACAAGGACCAGGGGCTTGTGGCAAATGTCATGCCGCTGGTTTAAACGCCAATCTATCTACAGCAAAACAGAATACCATGCAAATGGTCTGGGGGTATAAAAATAAACAATACGCCCGCCATACCATTTATAGTCACAAACCTCACATTAATTTAATGGGTCAAAAAGAAGGCTGTGATAATTGTCATATTTTCGATAAAAAAGCCGACACGACGCCTTATTTTAAACATAAAGGTCAACAACCCGACAAATATCAAGCGGCTTTTTTAGCCATTACTAAAAAAACTTGTAGCGAATGCCATACTCAAGAAAAAATTATCTCGGATTGCACCACCTGTCATCGTTATCACGGACCATCAAGTTATAAAATTGGATTTATGTCAAAATCGTCAAATGTTTCCAAACAAAAAAATCAGTTGAATAATCAAGTCAACACTAAACAGGAAACCAGTCATGATTGAAAACTTAGCGTTATTTGGTATTCCTTTAGCAAACGCCACTCCATTTTTAAGTTTTCCCGTGCTAGGCATGGCCATTCTCAGCTGTATCTTAATTTATCTCGCAGTTTTACTCATAGGCCAACTCAGGCAAATAGCCGCCTTAGAACACCTACAAAAAATTGAATTAAAAAACTTAGTGGAACGTTCTGAGCTACGCTTAAAGGCCATCAATCTGGAATTAATCAGCGAACGGGGAGCTTGGCGTGGTCTCAGAAAATTTGAAATCCAAAAGAAAGTTATCGAAGACACAGCTCGGTCTATATGTTCTTTTTATCTGGTTCCACATGATGGCAAACCACTTCCTTCCTTTAGACCCGGTCAGTTCTTAACCTTTCACCTGGATATCCCCAATAATCCCGATACTGTCCGCTGTTATTCCCTATCCAATGATCCGAACGATTCAGAAGCTTATCGAGTTTCCATAAAAAAAATTCCAGCCCCTAAAGATAAACCTGATTTGTCCCCAGGTTTATCATCCAATTACTTTCACAGCTTGAGCGAAGGCACCTTTTTAGATATTGAAGCACCAGCAGGTGATTTTTACCTAGATATAGAAAAGGATAATCCCGTTGTTTTGATTGGTGGCGGCATTGGACTAACACCAGTCTATTCCATGCTAAGCTATATTATCGGAACTAATCCAGATAGAGAAACCTGGTTTTTTTATGGGGTTCGAAATGGGGATGAACATATTTGGAAAGAAGAATTAAATCAATTCCGATCTCATCCTAATATCCATATTATTATTTGTTATTCCAATCCAAATGAGACGGATAAATATGAAATAGACTACGACGTAAAAGGTCGGGTTAGTGTATCCCTCATTAAGGAAAAACTCCTGATTAATGGCAATAATTATGAATTTTATCTCTGTGGTCCTCCCCCAATGATGAAATCGATTATAAGTGATTTAGATAACTGGGCAGTACCCACTGAACATGTTCACTATGAAGCCTTTGGTTCAGCATCAATCGTTAAAGAAGAGCAAGCCACTCACTTAGCCAACAATGAGACTTATGAGATTGAATTCGTACGTTCAGGGAAAACCTTATTGTGGGATGGCGGTGATAAAAATATTTGGAACTTTGCACAAAAACATGGCCTCATATTACCCAAAGGCTGTGGCGCGGGTAATTGTGGCCAATGCAAAACAGCGATACGGGCTGGCAATGTACAATATCCAAAAAAACCCTCAAAGCGCATTGAACAAGGTTCTTGTCTTACCTGTTGTTCTGTTCCCAAGGGCGATTTGAAACTTGACGCATAAAGAGCAATGGAAAATTAAAAATGGATAATGAAAAATGGAAAGTGTCCATCCCCCATTTTTCATTGCTTTATTCACGTTATTTCGTAACTACTTACACCCCACATTATTGATTTTACCAGCCAGAGCCATTTGAATGGCAATCAATGGATTATATCCTTTGTTTGCCATGGTCTGGAGGTAACTTGAAATCCGGCAATAAGCTTGCGCATA